>Ga0182030_10000951_pt1 | contig 57775 bp, 64 predicted proteins | sample 812S3MmetaG_FD_121299 | JGI IMG/M metagenome (GOLD analysis project Ga0182030, IMG submission 121299) | Permafrost microbial communities from Stordalen Mire, Sweden - 812S3M metaG (Illumina Assembly) | ecosystem: Environmental > Terrestrial > Soil > Wetlands > Permafrost | place: Sweden... | reverse complement strand
CGACAGCCGCCGCCGCCAGGGTGGCTCGAGCCTTGAAATGGTGGGGTATTTCAACCCCGTTGCCCGTGGCAAGGAAGTGAAGCTGAAGCTCGAGCTTGATCGGATCGACCACTGGGTCAAGCTCGGCGCACAGCAGTCGGACCGTGTCCGCCAGCTCGTGACCAGCTATCGCAAGCAGGCGCTCGCGCCGGCCACGCCGATCGCTGCCTGAGCGGCTCCTGGAGTAGAGCGGCCATGGCCGCGGCTGACTCCGGCGGGCGTGTGGTTCTGGGGCGGATCGCAAGCGCCCATGGCGTGCGGGGCTGGCTCAACGTGCAATCCTTTGCCGATCCACCCGAAGGACTGCTGAATTATCCGCTGTGGCGCGTGCGCCGGGCCGATGGCAGTGAGCAGCAGCTGCGTGTGCGCGAGGCGGCCGGGGATGGCCGGAGCCTACGGGTAAGCCTGGAAGGTATTACCGATCGCACCACGGCCGAGCTGCTGCGGGGCTGTCTGATTGAGATCGAGCGTGCCGAGCTGCCCCCGACCGGGGAGCGCGAGTACTACCGCGAGGACCTGATCGGGTTTCAAGTGCACAATGCGGCCGGGAGCGAGCTGGGCAAGGTCAGTCATTTCGTTGATGGCCCGGTGAATGCGCTGATGGTCGTGCTCGGTGCGAAGGAGCTTTGGATACCGGCGACCGAGCACTATCTGCGCCGCGTGCGGCTCGCCGAGCGGCTTATCGAGGTGGAGTGGCCCGAGGAATTTTGAGCGCCGGACCCGTGGGGAGCCGGCCTGAGGCAGGCGGCGGCGGATGCGCATTGAAGTGGTGACGCTCTTTCCGGGCATGATCCGGGAGGCGCTTGGTTACGGCGTCGTAGGGCGTGCCATCGGGCGCGGTCTGGTGAGTGTCGGTACCGAGGATCCGCGTACGCATACGCAGGATGTTCACCGCACGGTCGATGATCGGCCCTACGGTGGCGGTCCGGGTATGCTGATGAAGCCCGAACCGCTGTGCGCAGCGATTCGCGCCGCGAGTGCGCGGCTGCCGGCCGGGAGCCTGAAGGTGGCCTTCTCGGCGCAGGGCGAGGTTCTGGGCACCCCGCGGCTGGCCGCATTGAGTGCGCTGCCGGGGCTGGTGCTGGTGGCCGGCCGCTACGAAGGGATCGATGAGCGGGCGCTGGAGAGCGAGATCGATCTGGAGCTCTCGCTCGGGGACTACGTGCTCTCGGGCGGTGAGTTGCCGGCGCTGACGCTGATCGATGCGATCGTGCGACGGCTCCCCGGAGCGCTCGGCGATGAGCGCTCGAGCGTCGAGGAATCCTTTGCCGAAGGGTTGCTCGAGGGGCCGCAGTACACGCGCCCGGAACTGTTTGAAGGCCGCGCGGTGCCGGCCGTGCTGCTGTCCGGGGATCACGCGGCGATTCGCCGCTGGCGCCTGAAGCAGGCGCTGGGCAGGACCTGGGTGCGCCGTCCGCAGCTGCTGGCGGCGCGGCAGTTGACGCGCGAGCAGGCGCTGTTGCTTGAGGAATTTATCAGTGAATGGCACGCGGCCCACCGCGCGCCGGATGAGCAATGAGGAAGGGTGATTTTATGAATATTATTCAGACTCTAGAAGCCGAGCGCATGACCCGCACGGTGCCGGATTTCAAACCCGGTGATACGGTCATCGTGCAGGTGAAGGTGGTCGAGGGCGATCGCGAGCGCGTCCAGGCCTTCGAGGGGGTCGTGATCGCGATTTCCAACCGCGGCTACAACTCCTCGTTCACGGTGCGCAAGATCTCGCACGGCGAGGGTGTCGAGCGCACCTTCCAGACCCACAGCCCCTCGATTGCCGAGATCGCGGTCAAGCGCCGCGGCAACGTGCGTCGCGCCAAGCTCTATTACCTGCGTGATCGGGCCGGCAAGTCGGCACGCATCGAAGAGAAGGTCTAAAAGGCTGCCGGCGGCCGACCCAATCGGTCGGCCGCCGCCGCTGTAGCGGCAGCGCGCACGCCAAGGAGTCCGATGCGTAACCTGCAGGGTTTCTTCACCGGCCTGTGGCACGTCCTGGACGTGCTGCGCCGTGTGCTGCATCTGATCGCGCTGCTGGCGCTGTTCTTCATCGTGCTGGTGCTGCTGCACGAGTCAACCCCGCGCGTGCCCGAGCATGCGGCACTGGTGCTGCGCCCTGCCGGGGCCATCGTCGAGCAGCTGACTGGCGAGCCCTTCGAGCGGGCCATTAGTCAGGCCGAGGGCAGTGCGCCGCCCGAGACCTTGCTGTGGGATCTGACCGAGGCGATTCACGCCGCGGCGAGCGATGCGCGCATCCAGGCGATCCTGATTGATACCGATGATATGAGCAGTGCCGGTCAGGCCAAGCTCGAGGAGCTGGCAGCGGCGCTGGCCGAGTTTCGCAAGAGCGGCAAGAAAGTCATCGCGCGCGGCAGCCGCATGGGCAAGAGCCAGTTCTATCTGGCCGCCCAGGCCGATGAGCTGTATCTGGATCCCTTTGGCGATGTACTGATCGATGGTTACGAGCGCTTCCGGCTCTACTACAAGGATGCGCTCGATAAGCTTGGCATCGAGATGCACCTGTTTCGTGCCGGCAAGTTCAAGAGTGCCGAGGAGCCCTTCATACGCCGCGACATGTCGCCTGAGGACCGGGAGGCAAGCGCCGGTTACCTGCAGGCCCTGTGGAGCGGTTATCGCAGCGCCATCGCCCGCGCGCGCGGCAAGTCACCCGAGGATGTGGCGGCCTACGCCGATGGCTATCTTGCTTCGGTCAAGGCCGCCGGCGGAGATCTGGCGCTGGTGGCCAAGCAGGCCGGGCTGGTCACGGACCTGCGCACGGCCGGGCAGGTCGAGAAGCGCATGATCGAGCTGGTGGGCGCCGACAGCGATACCCATAGCTTCCACGCCGTGGATATGCAGGATTACCTGCGCGCGGTCCACGTTGACCAAAAACTGCACCGCGACAAGTCGGCCACGATTGGCATCATCAGCGCCAGCGGCGAGATCCTCGATGGCAATCAGCCGCCGGGCTCCATCGGCGGGGACTCCACCAGTCACCTGCTGCGCCAGGCCCGCTTTGATCCGGACGTCAAAGCCGTGGTACTGCGCATCGACAGCCCCGGGGGCAGCGTGCTTGCCTCCGAGCAGATCTACCGCGAGGTGCAGGCACTGCGCGCCGCCGGCAAACCCGTAATCGCCTCGATGAGTGATCTGGCCGCTTCGGGCGGTTACTACATTGCTGCGCCCGCCGATGCGATCATCGCCAGCGCCAATACGATCACCGGCTCGATCGGCGTGTTCGCAAGCGTCCCAACTTTCGAGCACACGCTCGATAAGCTCGGCGTCCACAGCGACGGGTTTGGCACGACCGCACTATCGGGGGCCACGCGCCTGGAGCGGCCGATGAGCGCGGGTGTCAGTGAGCTGCTGCAGACGACCGTCAGCCACATGTACGAGGAGTTTCTGGCGCGCGTGGCGCTCGGCCGCTCCAAGACGCGCGATGAAATCGATGCGATTGCCCAGGGCCGTGTCTGGGCCGGCGCCGATGCGCTGCGCCTGGGGCTGGTGGATCGGATCGGAACCTACGAGGATGCGGTCAAGCTGGCCGCCGAACGTGCCAAGCTCGGCGGCAACTATCACACCAAGCGCATCGAGCCGGAACTGACGCTGGCCCAGCAACTGTTCTTTGAGATGCACTCGGACCAGAGCGCCCTGCTGCGCATGGTCGGTTTCGCCCCACAAAGCGCTGTGCCGCTGCTGGCTCAGCTCGAACCTGTAACCCAGGAGCTCGAGCGCCTCAAGCGCCTCGCCGCCCCGGGCGCCGTAGCCGCCTACTGCTTCTGCCGCGTCGAATAAGTTGCCCGAGCGCCGCCGATCTAACCCACTTTGATGCACATCATGCTGATGGCCCCGTACTCAAGGCCATCGATCGGGATGCTGATCGGCTCAGCGTGCGCCTGCAGCGCCAGCGCATAAAGCAGCGGCAGATAGTGCTCGGGCGTGGGTACTGCAAGCTGCGCACCTGGCAAGGCCGGATAGTCGATCAAAGCCTGGCGCGCGTTATTCACCAGAGCGCTGCGTACCGCCGCATTAAACTCGCTGGCCCATGCCGGGGCCGCAGCGCCTTGGCTGCGGCTCATCAGGCGCAGGTTGTGCACCACGTTGCCGCTACCCAGCACCAGGATCCCCTCGGCCCGAAGCGGCGCCAATTGCTGGGCGAGTGCGAAATGCGCCTGCGGTTCGCGCGTCGCATCCAGAGAAAGCTGCAGCACCGGGATATCGGCTGCCGGGTACATGTAGCGCAGCACCGCCCAGGTGCCGTGATCAAGGCCCCACTCCTGATCCAACACGAGCGGTTGCGGGGCCAGGAGTGTCGCCAGTCGGGCCGCGAGTGGCGGGTCCCCGGGGGCCGGGTACTGCAACGCGTACAGGGCGGGCGGGAAACCGTAGAAATCATGAATCGTGCGCGGCGCCCCCATCGCCGTAACGCCCAGGCCCTGCGTGTACCAGTGGGCCGAGATGACCAGGATGGCGCGCGGCCGCGGCAGCTCGCGCGCCAGCTGCGCCCAGGCCGCCGTGTAGGGACCCGGCTCGATGGCGAGCATCGGTGAGCCGTGGCCGATGAACAGTGCCGGCAGGCTCACGGGGGCACGACGCTGCGCCAGCCGGCGCCGCCGATGTTGATGTGAACGTAGCCGGCATTGACCAGCACGGTGTTGCGCAGCCTCGGATCGAGCGCTTCAGCCAGCTCGCTCAATCCCGGGTTGTGTCCAATGATCATCAAACGGTGAATGTTTGGTTCAACCGCGGCGATCTGCGCGCGCAGCATCGTGGCGCTGGCCAGGTACAGCGGGCCAGCTTCGCGAAACGCCGCCAGCGGCAGGCCGAGCGCGGTGCGCAGAATCTCGGCGCTCTGGCGCGTGCGCACCGCGGGGCTGAACAGCACCAGATCCGGCACCAGACCGCGCGCCAGCAGGCGCGCCGCGGCCTGTGTCGCCTCGGTGCGGCCGCGGACACTGAGTGGCCGTTCGGCATCGTTCCCGTCAAGCGGTGCGGCCTCGGCGTGCGCATGGCGCAGCAGGATCAGCTCGCGCAAGATCTACTCCGGCCGCTGGCAGCGGCCAAGTCTGCGGGTAGGGCTCATACTACCTGATCGCGCTGCGATCGGATTCTGGTGCCGGGCATCAGTACATCATGCCGGTCTGGAGCTTGGCGGCATCGCTCATCATCGACTGGCTCCAGGGCGGATCAAATACCAGGTTCACTTCCACTTCGTGCACCGTGGGGATGGCCTGGATCTTCTCGCGCACATCCTGCACCAGGACCTCGCCCATACCGCAGCCGGGCGCAGTCAGCGTGAGATTCACGTGCACATCGCGCTGGCCGCTTTCGGTGGCGGTAACCGAGCACTCATAAACCAAGCCCAGATCGACGATGTTGATCGGAATCTCCGGATCAAAGCAGGTGCGCAGCTGGCTCCAGGCCAGCTCCTGCACGTCGGCTTCGGTGGCATTCGGCGGCAGTTTCGGGCTGCGCAGCGGCTCCTTGCCGATCGCATCGGCCTGCTCGCCGGGCAGGCGATAGAGATTGCCCTCAACGTAGAGCGTGAAGCTCCCGCCCAGGGCCTGGGCGATGTAGCCGGCCAGTCCGGCCTTGAGCGTGATCGGCGTGCCGGCAGGCACCATCACCGCTTCGGTATCGCGACTGAGGACAAAAGGTTCGCTCTCACGTCCGTGCATGGCCGTTATTCCGTCGAGACCGTGGCATGGGGCTGCGCGAGTGCGGCCAACAGCGTGTGCCAGCACAGGCTCGCGCACTTCACGCGTGCAGGAAATTCGTGCACGCCGGCGAGCGCCATCAGCTTGCCCAGATCGCGCTTGGGCGTGTAGTTGCTCTGGGTAAGCATCCGGATCACTTCCTGGCTCAAGGCTTGGATTTCGGCCCGTGACTTGCCGCTGACCGCTTCGCTCATCAGGCTCGCCGAGGCGACCGAGATCGCGCAGCCGCTGCCATCGAAGCGCAGCTCCGGTACCTGATCGCCCGCCAGCCGCAGCGACACATGCAGCCGGTCACCGCACAGCGGGTTGTGCCCGTCGGCTTCGGCATCGGCGGGCACGAGCCGGCCAAAATTGCGCGGACTCTTGTTGTGATCCAGGATCACCTGCCGGTACAGGTCAGCCAGGTCCATCAGCCGAACACCTCGCGCACCTTGTGCAGCGCGCGCACCAGCGCCTCGACATCGGCGTGCGTGTTGTAGCAGCCGAAGGAGGCGCGGGCGGTAGCCGGCAGTCCCAGATAATCCATCAGCGGCATCGCGCAATGGTGCCCGGTGCGGATCGCGACGCCTTCATGATCCAGGATCGTGCCGATATCGTGCGGATGCACGCCTGCGAGCGTGAAGGAGATCACGGCCGCTTTACCGGGCGCCGTGCCAATCAGCTTCAGACCAGGAATCCGTTGCAGCGCCGCGGTAGCCTGCTCGGCCAGCTCGTGCTCATGGGCGGCGATCGCGGCCCGGCCGACGCTGCGCAGGTAGTCAAAGGCAGCCGCCATGCCAATCGCACCACTGATATTGGGCGTGCCCGCTTCGAATTTGTACGGCAACTCATTCCAGGTGCTGCCCTGAATCGAGACCGTGAGGATCATATCGCCACCACTCTGCCACGGAGGCATTGCCTTGAGCAGCGCCTCGCGCCCGTAGAGCACGCCGATGCCGGTGGGTGCATACATCTTGTGGCCAGAGAAGGCATAGAAATCGCAGCCCAGCGTCTGCACGTCGATCACTTCATGCGCAATCGCCTGCGCGCCATCGAGCAGCACCGGAATGCCGTGCTGGTGCGCGATCGCGATCAGTTCCTGCACCGGCAGCACAGTGCCCAGTACATTCGAGACGTGTGCCAGCGCGATCAGGCGCGTGCGTGAGTTGAGGTGCGTGCGAAACTGATCCAGATCCAGCTGCCCGTCGCTCGTCAGCGGCAGCGCAATCAGGCGCGCACCGCGTTCGGCGCACAGCAGCTGCCAGGGCACGATGTTGGCATGGTGCTCGAGCTGGCTGATCAGCACCTCATCGCCGGGCCCCACGGCGCCACGCCCGTAGCTGGCTGCGACCAGGTTGATAGCCTCGGTCGTACCGCGCACGAAGATGATCTCGCGCGTCGAGCGGGCATTGATGGCGGCGCGCACCGTTTCGCGCGCCCCTTCGAAGGCGCTGGTGGCCAGCTGGCTGAGGGTGTGCACGCCGCGGTGCACGTTCGCGTGCTGGTGCGTGGCATAGTAGTTCACGGCCTCAAGGACCGAGGTGGGCTGCTGGGCCGAAGCACCGCTGTCCAGATAGCTGAGCGGGCGGCCGTTGATCTGACGGGCCAGTATCGGGAAGTCGGCGCGCACGCGCTCGGCACGCAGCCGCCCGCTGTTGTCCAGATACTCAGCAAGGGCTGTGGTCGCCGGCAGGCTCATGTGGGTATCCCTCCCAGGATCAGATCGCCCAGGTGCGCAACCAGGCTCTGCTCGATCTGCTGGCGCAGGGGTGCGATGCCAATGGCTGCCAGCGCATCGCCGAGGAATGCGGACTTGAGCAGCGCCCGCGCCGTGGCCGGATCCAGCCCGCGGCTGAGCAGATAGAAGAGCAGCTGTTCATCGAGCTGGCCGGTCGTAGCGCCATGGGTGGCCTCGATCTGATCGGTGTGGATCGTCAGCCGCGGACGCAGGTTCACTTCCGAGCCACTGCCCTCGAGCAGGCCGCGCAGTGACTGGCGGACCTTGGCACCATGGGCGTTGGCGATCACCTGGACATCACCATCAAAGCCTACGCGCGCGCGCGCCGAGGCGAGACCGCGAAACAGGGCGGTACTGGCCGTATCGAGCGCAACGTGATCGCAGCGCACGCGGCAGTCGCTTACCTGCTGATCACGCGCTGCTGACAAACCGTGCCACTCGAGCGCGGCAGCGCGCCCCTGCAGACGCAACAACGCGCTGGTGCGCGCCGTGGCGGCGCCCAGAGCCACCTGGCAGACCCGATAGCGTGCCGACTCGGCCAGCTGCACGCTCAACGTGTCGTAGAACACACTGCGGGTACCGAGGTTTTGGATCCGGTAGTGCTGCAGTTCGGCTGTCGCGCCGAGCGCGATGCGCACATGAGGGCAGATCAGGCCGCCCGCCTCATGCGCGCCCAGATGGCGCTCGATCAGCTCCAGGCGCGCACCCGGCGCAAGTTCCAGATGCAGCGCCGGATAACTGGCGCCGCTCCCCTGGGCTACGTACAGGATTTCGAGCTGCGCCGCGCCGTTCACGCGCAGCACACTCGCCTCGGCGCCAAAGAGCTGCTGCAACAACGCGAGGCGCTCATCGGCACCCAGCAGCGTGTACCACTGGCCGGAAGGCGCATGCACACTCACGCCCGGGGGCAACCTCCTCGGCAGATCGTCGGGGGCGAGGCCGTTATTGAAGATCAGCCGCGCAAACCCTGGCACCGGTTCGGGCAGCGCGGGCACCAGCGCGCTGGGCGCGGCCGGCGCGGCCGGGGCAAAGTCTGGAACCTGATCAAGCGCGCGCAGGTTCGCATAGCGCCACTGTTCATCGCGCACGCCGGGCAGTCCCAGCTCGCGCAGCTGCTCGGCCGCGCTGCGGCGGCGCGTCTCTGGTGGATGGCCATCCTGCCAGTGGCGATACTCGCTGAAGATGCGCTCCAGGGTCTGCATGCAGTTCTCCGGTAGGCCCTTCAGGCCGCCGCCTGCTCCAGCAGCCAGTCGTAGCCGCGTCGTTCGAGCTCCTGCGCAAGTTCCGGCCCGGCACTGCGCAGCACCCGGCCGCGGGCCAGAACATGCACCTGATCGGGCACGACATGATCGAGCAGCCGCTGATAGTGGGTCACGAGCACGAAGGAGCGCTCGGGAGAGCGCAGGGTGTTGATGCCGCGGGCCACGAGCTTGAGCGCATCGATATCCAGGCCCGAGTCGGTTTCATCGAGCACTGCCAGCACCGGTTCGAGCACCAGCATCTGCAGGATCTCATTGCGCTTCTTCTCGCCACCGGAGAAGCCCTCGTTGACCCCGCGGGAGAGCAGTGCCTCATCGATCTGCATCGTCTGCATGCGCGCCTTGACCAGGTTCAGGAAGTCGAAGGCATCGATCTCGCTCTGGCCGCGCTCGCGGCGAATGGCGTTGAGCGCCGCCTTGAGCAGGTAGGCATTGTTGACGCCGGGGATCTCCACCGGATACTGGAAGCCGAGGAACAAGCCGGCGCGGGCGCGCTCTTCAGGGGCCAGTGCCAGCAGGTCACGGCCCAGATAGCGCACGCTACCGCCGGTAACCTGATAGCCGCTGCGGCCGGCCAGCACATGGGCGAGCGTGCTCTTGCCCGAACCGTTTGGGCCCATGATCGCGTGCACCTCGCCGCGCTGCACGCTGAGGTTCACGCCACGCAGCACCGGTTGGCCAGCGACGCTTACCTGCAGGTTCTCGATGCTCAGCAGTGGCTCGTCACTCATCCGACCGCTCCTTCGAGGCTTACAGCCAGAAGCTTCTGCGCTTCCACGGCAAATTCCATCGGCAGCTCCTTGAATACCTCGCGGCAGAATCCGGCAACGATCATGTTGACGGCATCCTCGTTCCCCAGTCCACGCTGCAGGCAGTAGAACAGCTGATCCTCGCTGATGCGCGAGGTACTGGCCTCATGCTCGACAATCGCCGAGGGGTTGCGCACCTCGATGTAGGGAAACGTGTGGGCGCCGCAGGTGCCACCCATCAGCAGCGAATCGCACTGGGTGAAGTTGCGCGCACCGTGCGCCGAGGGGAATACCTTGACCAGCCCGCGGTAGGTGTTCTGACCGTGGCCGGCAGAAATGCCCTTGGAGACGATGGTGCTGCGGGTATTCGGACCAATGTGGATCATCTTGGTGCCGGTGTCGGCCTGCTGGTAGTTGCAGGTGGTGGCGACCGAGTAAAACTCCCCCACCGAATTGGCACCGCGCAACACGCAGCTCGGGTACTTCCAGGTAATGGCCGAGCCGGTCTCCACCTGCGTCCAGGAGATACGCGAATTGCGGCCGCGGCACTCACCGCGCTTGGTCACGAAGTTGTAGATGCCACCGCGCCCCTCAGCATCGCCCGGATACCAGTTCTGCACCGTCGAATACTTGATCTGGGCATCATCGAGCGCCACCAGTTCAACGACCGCCGCGTGCAGCTGATTCTCATCGCGCATCGGCGCAGTGCAGCCCTCCAGGTAGCTCACATGGCTGCCCTCATCGGCAATGATCAGCGTGCGCTCGAACTGGCCGGTCTTGGCCGCGTTGATGCGAAAATAGGTCGACAGCTCCATCGGGCAGCGCACACCCTTGGGGATATAAACGAACGAGCCGTCGGAGAACACCGCGGAATTGAGGGTGGCGTAAAAATTATCGGTGTATGGCACCACGCTGCCCAGGTACTGCTCGATCAGCGCCGGGTGCTTGGCCACGGCCTCCGAGAACGGGCAGAAAATCACCCCGGCCTCGCTCAGGCGTTCCTTGAACGTCGTGGCCACTGACACACTATCGAACACGGCATCCACCGCCACGCCGGCCAGGCGCGCGCGCTCATGCAGTGGCACGCCGAGCTTCTCGTAGGTCTCCAGTAGCTTCGGATCCACATCCGCCAGGCTCTTGGGCCCATCGCTCTTGCTCCTGGGGGCCGAGTAGTAGGAAATATCGTTAAAGTCGATGGCCCCTAAGCGCAGGTGCGCCCAGTGCGGCTCGCGCTGGTGCTGCCAGTGCGCATAGGCCTTCAGGCGCCAGTCGAGCAGAAACTGCGGCTCGCCCTTCTTGCGCGAGATCAGGCGCACCACCGACTCATCGAGCCCCGGGGGCACCGTGTCGGAGTCGATCGAGGTGACAAAGCCGTGGCGATAGCCGCCGCCGACCAGTCCATCAAGCTCGCTGCGCGCTTCGCTCACGGGGCCACCCGGCGCTTGGGTGCGGCCAGGGTCAGCTGCCGCTCCAGGGCTGTGAAGCGCACCGGCTCGCCGCCCAAGCCTGCGAGCTCCAGCAGCGTGATCTCCTGCAGGGAGCGGCGGATCGCGAGGTTCACCCGCTGCCAGGCGCGCCCGACCCCACAGGTGCTCTCGATCCCGCATTGGCTGACATGGTGCGAGCACTCGGTCAGCGCCATCGGGCCTTCGAGCGCATCCAGGATCTGCGCAGCCGTGATCTGATCCGGCGCCCGCGCCAGCCGGTAGCCCCCATGCTGCCCGCGGCTCGACTGCACCAGCGCGTGCTGGTGCAGCTGCTTGAGGAGTTTGCCGACCGTAGCGGGCTTAAGTTGCGTGCGCACCGCGAGTTCCGCGGCACTGTGCAGGCGGCCGGGCTCCGCAGCCAGCCGGGCCAATAACACCGTGGCGTAATCCGTCAGCTTACTGATGCGCAACATGAGGGGTCTCCAGAACTCGGACCATTTTAGTACTAATTTAGTCAAAAATGAACCGCTGCGGGGGTCAGCGCGTCCCCCGGGGTCGGCGGGGAGGGGGTTTGGTATGCTTGCGCCCCCTAAACCGGAGGTCATGCAATGAATCGTAGCGATCTGGAACACGTGGCAGTGGCGATGGTCGCCCCGGACAAGGGGCTGCTGGCTGCGGATGAGAGTTCGGCCACGATCAAGAAGCGCTTTGACAAGATTGGACTGGAATCGACCGCCGAGAGCCGCCAGGCCTATCGCAATCTGCTGTTCACGACGCCGGGGGCATCGGCCTGGATCAGCGGCGTGATTCTCTATGATGAGACGCTGCGCCAGAAGACCCTGACTGGCACACCGTTCCCCGAATATCTGAAGAGCCTCGGCATTATCCCCGGCATCAAGGTTGATCTGGGCGCCAAGGCGTTGCCGGCCTTCCCGGGCGAGACCATCACTGAAGGACTCGATGGCCTGCGCGAACGCTTGATCGAGTATTACGGCCTGGGCGCACGCTTTGCCAAGTGGCGCGCGGTCATCGACATCGGCGCCGGTATTCCCACGCGCGGCGCGATCGAGACTAACGCGCATGCGCTGGCCCGCTACGCGGCGCTGTGCCAGGAACAAAATATTGTACCGATCGTCGAGCCCGAAGTGCTGATGGATGGCGCCCATACGCTCGAGCGCTGCGAGGAAGTGACCGATGCGGTGCTCGATGAAGTCTTCAGCCAGCTGCATCGCCAGCGCATTCATCTGGAGGGCATGATCCTCAAGCCCAACATGGTGATCGCGGGTAAGAAGAGTCCGCTCAAGGCAAGCGCCGAACAGGTGGCCACGGCCACCGTGCGCTGTCTCAAGCGCCATGTGCCCAGTGCCGTGCCCGGCATCGCCTTTCTCTCCGGTGGCCAGAGCCCGGCCGAGGCGGCCCTGCACCTGTCGCTGATGAACGGCATGGGCCCGTTGCCCTGGCAGCTGAGCTTCAGCTACGGCCGCGCCTTGCAGGATGCGGCCCTGAGCGCCTGGGGCGGCAAGAGCGCCAACCTTGCGGCGGGGCAGAAGGCGTTCGCGCGCTGGGCACATTTCAACAGCCTGGCACGCTCCGGCAAATTCCGGGCAGACATGGAGTCGCAGGCCGCTTGAACCACCCAGACCCGGCCTCGCTGGCCAGTGACGCGGCCGCGGTTATTCGCGTCACTGACATGCACTACGGGCCGGACGTCGCGACGCCGGTATTCTCCGGGTTGAATCTGGCCGCGAGGAGCGGCCAGATCACGGCAGTGCTCGGGCCCAGCGGCACCGGCAAGACGACCTTGCTGCGGCTGCTGATGGGTATGATCCGGCCGCAGCGCGGCTCGGTCGAAGTCTTCGGCGAGCAGGTGCCGAGCCTGGCACGTGCGCCCCTGTATCGGCTGCGCCAGCGCGTCGGCATGCTGTTTCAGAACGGCGCGCTGCTGACCGACCTGACGGTGTTCGAGAACGTGGCCTTTCCGCTGCGCGAACACACCAAGCTGCCCGAATCACTCCTGCGGCGTCTGGTGCTGATGAAGTTACAGGCCGTCGGGCTGCGCGGCGCGGCCCAGCTGATGCCCGCAGCACTGTCCGGCGGCATGGCGCGGCGCGTGGCGCTGGCGCGTGCGATCGTCATGGACCCGGAACTGCTGATCTACGATGAGCCCTTTGTCGGCCTGGATCCGATCTCGATGGGCATGGTGTTGCGCCTGATCCAGGCGCTCAACGAAACCCTGGGCATCACCAGTATCGTGGTGACGCACGATGTCCATGAGATCAGCCGCATCGCCCACTACAGTTACCTGCTGGCCGGTGGGCGCGTGGTCGCCGAGGGCAACCCGGCGCAGCTGCATGCCGATGCGTCCCCGGTGGTGCATCAGTTCATGAACGGCCTGGCCGACGGGCCGGTGCCGTTTCACTATCCGGCGCCCGATTATTTTACCGAACTACTGGGGCGCGGCTAGATGCGCGGCCTGAACCTGCTCGGCTGGCTCACGGATCCGTTTGCACGTATCGGTCGCATCAGCCTGTTCCTGCTGCGCCTGCTGGTGCAGTTGCTGCCGGCACTGGCGCGGCCGCGCCTGATCATTGCCCAGATCTTCAACTGCGGCGCGCGCTCGCTGGTCATCATCATGCTGAGCGGGCTGTTCGTGGGCATGGTGCTTGGCCTGCAAGGCTATTCGCTGCTGCAGCGTTTTGGCTCCGAGTCCTCGTTGGGCGTGGCGGCTGCCCTCGGGCTGATCCGCGAACTCGGCCCGGTCATCACCGCGCTGCTGTTCGCCGGGCGCGCCGGGACTTCGCTGACCAGCGAGATCGGGCTGATGCGCGCCACCGATCAGCTCAGTGCCATGGAAATGATGGCGGTTGATCCGCTGCGTCGCATAGTCGCGCCGCGCTTCCTGGGCGGCCTGATCGCGATGCCGCTGCTGGCGGCGATCTTCAGCTGCATTGGCATTTATGGGGCACAGCTGGTCGGCGTGGGCCAGATGGGCATCGACAGCGGCACCTTCTGGTCGCAGCTACAGAGCAATGTCGAGTTGCGCGATATCCGCGAGGAACTGGTGAAGAGTCTGGTGTTTGGCGTGGCTTGCAGTCTGCTGGCGGTGTTTGAGGGTTACCATGCGGAGCCCACCGCTGAGGGTGTGAGCCTGGCAACCACGCGCACCGTGGTCAGCTCCGCGGTGCTGACGCTGGTGCTCGATTATCTGATTACCGCCGCCTTCATATGAAGGCGTGCAGATTTTTCCTGGAGTAGCCGAATATGAGTGAGAACAGGCGGACACTGGAAGTAGGCACGGGGCTGTTCGTGCTGCTCGGGTTTGCAGCACTGGCGTTCCTCAGCATGCAGCTGCCCGGCAGCGCGCTGCAGCTGCACCGTGCCGGCAGCAGCTACAAGGTGACGGCCTTCTTCGATGATGTCGGAGATCTGAAGGCCGGGGCGCCGGTGACAATGGCGGGTGTGCGCATTGGCGAAGTCACCAGCGTGTCCGTGAATCCAGCCGACTTCAAAGCCGTTGCAACTCTTGCAATCGACAAGCGCTATCAGCAGATCCCCGAAGACAGTTACGCGGCCATCGAAACCTCGGGCCTGCTTGGGGCCAAGTACATCGGTCTCGATCCGGGCGGTGCGGCAACTTTTCTCGTCGAAGGCAGTCAAATTCAAAACACGCAGTCGGCGTTGGTGCTCGAGAAACTGATCAACAAGTTCTTCGCCAATCTGGCGAGCAAAAAGGATGATGATGAAAAGAACTAACTCCAGGCGCGCATTGCTGGCGCTCGCCGCCACAGTGCTAGGCGCGCTCCTGGTGCAAGGCTCCAGTGCCTGGGCCGCAAACGATGAGAACGGTGTCGATGCCAGCACCCCCTCGACGCTAGTCGATACCGTGGCGCGCACGATACTCACCGAGATCGATGCGCATCGGGCCGATTATCGCAAGGATTCGGTAAAGCTCGACAAGCTGGTCAGCCGCGTGCTCCTGCCACACTTTGATACGGACTATGCGGCGATGCTGGTGCTCGGCAAACACTGGAGCACCGCCACGCCTGAGCAGCGCAAACGCTTCACCGATGGCTTTTACCACTCACTGTTGCACAACTACGGCACCGAGCTCGTGGAGTTCAGCCTCGATCGTCTGCAGGTGCTGCCTTACCGCGGCGATGCGGCCGCTACCTCCGCCAGTGTGCACACCCTGGTACGTCGCAGCAGCGGCGCCCAGGTGAACGTCAATTATTCCCTGCGCCGCACCGAGCAGGGCTGGAAAGCCTATGACGTGACGATTGAGGGCATCAGCTACGTCAAGAGCTTCCGCGACGACTTCGGAGCTGAAATCGACCAGAAGGGGCTCGACGCGGTCATCGACCGGCTCGAGAAAGACTTCAGTCTGGCCGCTCCGAAGGGCTGAGCCTCACATGACGGCAGCGGCCAGCCTCGAGTCAATCGCCAGCGGCCAGTACCGTTTGAGCGGTGCGGTCACCGTGGCCAATGCTGCGAGCCTGCAGCGCCAGGGCCTGAGTGCCTTTGGCGGCGAGCACGGTCAGTTCACGGTGGATCTGGCCGCAGTGGCGCCGATCGACAGTGCGGGCCTGGCGCTGCTGGTCGATTGGCTCGCGGCCGCACATGCGGCCGGAGCGCAACTGCGCTATCTGCACTTGCCGGCGCCGGCGCGCACCCTGGCGCGCCTGAGTGATGTGGAGAGCCTGCTCGATCCGGCGCTCGCCTGAATCGAGGCTCAGGGCTCAGGCACATCCGGCAGGGTCGGGGTGTCATCCCCGGCATCCGGGCGATCCCCATTAATCAGATAGTCCCGATGCTGCAAATAGGCATTGCGCACGAAGGCGTAGGGATCGAAAGTCTGTTTTAGGATCTGCTCCTGATCAAGCAGGTCCGCGCGCTCACCCAGCGCTGCCATGGCCCAGGCGCCGGTTTCCTCCCAGAAGTTCCTGAGCAGATACACGCGCGCATTGCTGTAGCCATCGGGAACCAGACCAATCCCGTCGCGAATCGTCGAAGGGCCGAGGACTGGCAGCACCAGATACGGCCCCGGGTGAATGCCCCAGTGGCCAAAGGTGAGTCCAAAATCTTCGTTGTGCTTGTAGTAGCCGACGCTGCTGGCGGGGTCGAAAAAGCCAAAACCCCAGACCGTATTGAAGATGAGGCGGAAGGTATCGCGGCCGCTATCGGTCACCTTACCCTGAAGCAGTTCATTCACGATTGTGCCGGGGTAGGCAATATTGGTGAAGAAGTTGCTGAGGCCCGTACGTACGGGCGCCGGTGTGACCTTGACGTAGCCGACCGCCAGCGGGCGGATGATCGCCTTATCGATTTCGGTGTTGAAGTGGTAGACGCTGCGGTTGAAGCGCTCATAGGGATCACGCGGATCGCGCTTGCCGCTCGGCAGCGTGGCGCAACCGGCCAGGGCGCAGGCCAGCAGCAGCAGCAACGGAATCTCTATACGCCGCATGCCAGGGAATACCGCGCGCAGCCGCCCCGGCTAGCGGCCATTGCCGCCGCCATTGCGTTTTTCCTTCTGCTGCTCGCGCAGCCATTCGCGCACCTCATCGAGGCGCGCGCGAAAGCGCTGGCGCTGCACCGGCGTCAGTCCTGGCGCCGCCAGCGCGAGCTCAAGCTGCTGGTTGGCGAGCGCCAGATTGCCGCCTTCCACATCGTATTCGGCCATGTAGTAGTAGGCGTCACCGGTGTCGCCGGCGGCGCTGGCTGCCAGTGCCGTCAAGTGAATCTGCCACGGTGTCGGTTCGGTGTTGTTGAACAGATCGAGCAGCAGGTCGTGGGCCCTGCCGGGCTGGTTGGTCTTCATCAGCGTTTCGGCGTAGCGCACGGTGATCGGCACATTGCGCGGAAACAGCTTCATTGCCCGATCAAAGGTGGCCAGCGCCTCGGTCTGTTCGCCGTCGGCCGATTGCGCTTCACCGAGGCCCGCGTAGAGCGCGGTGATGTCGGGGTAAGACTTGAGGAGCGATTGCAGGGTGTGCACCGCCGGGGCGCTCTGGCCGGCACGCAACTGGGCCACAGCCTCGCCGTAGCGCTCCGGATCCGTGAGCGGCCGGCGCTCGCGCAGCTGCGTGTAGTAGAGCGTCGAATCGGTCTCGGGCGGGGTGGCGATGACACGCAGCCGCTCCTGCATCCAGGGGAAGAGCCCCGATTCATTCACCTGGGTCTGGTTGTACTGCGCGGCGCGCGCGCGCGCCTCAGCGATGCGATCACGCGTCACCGGGTGGTTGCGCAGCATCTCGAGGTTACCGACATCGGCCATGCTGTCGGTGCGCCGTCCCATCGACTCGAAGAAATCAGCCATCGCCGTGACCCGAAAGCCGGCATCGGCCAACAGGCCAATACCGACACGATCGGCCTCGGCTTCCTCGGTGCGCGTGAAGTTCATGGCCTGCTGCAGCTGAATACCCTGGCTCATCGCGATCGCGCCTTCGAGCGCCTCGCCATTGCCGTGCGCCGCAGCGCCGACCAGGATGGCTGCCAGCAGTGCGGCGGTCGAGGCCAGCGACATGCGACCGGCTTCGTTGTAGGCACGCGCCAGGTGGCGCTGGCGCACGTGGCCGGTCTCGTGCGCGAGCACACTGGCCAGTTGCGATTCATCGGCGGCCAGCAGGAACAGGCTTGAGTACACGAAGATGAAGCCGCCGTAGCTGGCGAAGGCGTTGATCTCGTTGCTCGGGATCACCATGTACTGGTAATTCTGCTCATCCTTGCCGGTCTGCGCACCGAGGCGCGAGCCGAGGTTCTGGATGTAGTCGCTGATCTCCGGATCCTCCAGGATCAGGTTCTGATCGCGCATCTGGCGCGTGATCATGCGGCCGATCAGGTACTCATCGTTCTTGCTCAAGGCCGCATTTTCGGGCGAGCCAATATCGGGCAGTTCAGCGGAAATGCTGGCCGGATCCGATGCGGCCACCGCATCGAGCGTCATGGCGCAGCTGAGCACCAGCAGGCACAGGGGCGTGAGTAATGAGCGCAAGGTCATAGGTGAGTTCGACCCGCCCCGCGCCGGCAGGTTCCCCATCAAAGGGCCTCGGAGGCGTAGTCCGCCAGCCGCGAGCGCTCGCCGCGCATTAGCGTCACGTGACCCGAATGCCGCCAGCCGCGAAAGCGGTTGACAACATAAGTCAGGCCCGAGGTGGTCTCGGTCAGATAGGGGGTGTCGATCTGAGCAATGTTGCCCAGGCAGATCATCTTGCTGCCCGGGCCGGCGCGGGTGACCAGTGCCTTCATCTGCTTGGGGGTCAGGTTCTGGGCTTCATCGACGATGATGAAGCGATTCAGGAAGGTGCGACCGCGCATGAAATTCAGGGAGCGGATCTTGATGCGGTTGCGCAGCAGGTCATTGGTGGCGGCGCGCCCCCAGGTGCCACCTTCCTCACTGCGCGTGAGCACCTCAAGATTATCCATCAGTGCGCCCATCCACGGCTCCATCTTCTCCTCCTCGGTGCCGGGCAGGAAGCCGATGTCCTCACCGAGCGGGATCGTCACCCGCGTCATGATGATTTCGGAGAAGCGGTTGCGCTCCAGGGTCTGGAACAGTCCGGCGGCCAGCGCCAGCAGCGTCTTGCCGGTGCCAGCCGGGCCGAGGATGGTGACGAAATCGATTTCCGGATCAAGCAGCAGATTGCAGGCAAAATTCTGCTCGCGGTTGCGAGCCGTGATGCCCCAGATGCTGTGCCGCTCGGTGCGAAAATCACGTGCCAGTTCCAGGCGCGCACTCTGCCCGTCGACACTGCGCACGATCGCTTCGATGGCCGCCTCACCACTCTGATGCACAAACTGATTGCAGTGCCAGCCGGCGACCGCCGGCCCGCGGATCTCATACCAGGTGCGGTCAGCTTCCTTCCAGGAGCGCATGTTACTGCCATGCTCTTCCCAGAAGTCCTCGGGTAGCGCTTCCATTCCGGTGTAGAGGACATCGGCATCCTCGATGGTCTTGTCGCTGTAGTAGTCCTCGGCATGCACGCCAATGACCGAGGCCTTGATCCGCAGATTGATGTCCTTGGATACCAGCACTACGCGCGATTGCGGCTGCTGTTTCTGCAGTCCGAGCGCCTGACCGAGAATCATGTTGTCAGCGCCATGGCCGGGCAGCCCCTCGGGCAACTCCTCGGTCAGGTTTTTGGTCTGGAAGAACAGTCGGCCGGCGACCGGCTGCTGGCCATGATTGCCGTTGAGCCCTGAGGGGATCTGCAGCCCGGCGTCGATCTGCTCCTTGGTGACTGAGCGCATCATGTCATCGAGAAAGCGGCTCGCCTGACGCGCATTGCGCGAGGCTTCCGACATGCCCTTCTTGTTGGAATCGAGTTCCTCGATAACCACCATCGGCAGATAGATATCGTGCTCTTCGAAGCGGAAGATCGCCGTCGGATCGTGCATCAGAACATTGGTGTCAAGAATAAAGAGTCTGCGTTGCTGAGATTTCACAGGCTAGCGAGTGCCTCCAAAACTTCCTCGGCGTGTCCGGTCACCTTGACCTTGCGCCACTCACGCCGCAGCTTACCCTCTGCATCGAGCAGAAAAGTGCTGCGCACGATGCCCATGACCTTGCGGCCATACATGTTTTTCTCATGGATCACATCAAACAGCTTGCAGGCCTTCTCCTCTTCATCGGTGAGCAGCTCAAAACCGAAACCGAACTTGGCGCAGAACTTGGCGTGTGAGGCCAGCGAGTCGCGCGAGATGCCAAAGATGCGGGCGCCGCGGCGGCGGAATACCGGCAGCAGGCGCTGGAAATCCTGTCCTTCGAGCGTGCAGCCGGGCGTGCTGTCCTTCGGATAGAAGTACAGCACCAGTGCGCTACCGCGCAGCGCCTTGAGGTGAAACGGCTCCGAGCCGGTGGAGGGCAACTTAAAGTCCGGCACCAGCTTGCCAAGGGCCACGGTGCTCATGATTTCACCGGCTCGAGAATCGCATCCAGGTTCATCGAATCGCAGTAGTCCATGAACTCCTCGCGCAGCTGCGATACCTGGTACTTGCCGGGCACGTTGACGATCATCTGCACACCAAAGAGCGGCGCCCCGGTGTGCGCAGCCGCGTAGGAACGGGTCGAGACCTCGCTGATGTCGATAGCGCGCTTGGCAAAGAAGCCGGCCAGCCCGGCGACGATTCCGGCCTGATCAAGGCTCACGATATCAATCGAGTAGGGCACCATGTCGCGGCGCGGCCCGCGCGGCTCGGTGCGGCGCAAGTGCACGCTGAGCGTGCCGCCGTCGGCGAGGCGATTGAGTTCGGATTCAATGCGCGCCAGCGCATGCCAGTTCCCGTGGACCAACAGCAGCATCGCGAATTCGGCCCCGAGGGTTGCCATGCGGCTCTCGGCGATGTTGCCGCCACAGTCGGTGATGATACGTGTGAGCTCATGCACCATGCCGGTGTGGTCCCCGCCGATGGCGGAGACCGCAAGGTGCTGCTTCATGGGTCCATTGGCGTCGGTCACGATGTGCCGAAGTGTACCGGGTGGCAGCCCGCTTGGGCACGCCGATTCACGGAATACGCTTGCCTCGCACTCGGGCGGACCCGTAACATCAGGCGCTTGCACGTGGCGGTTTTGGCGCAATAGCGGTGCGGAGGCTCAGGAGCGGATGTTCTCAGGCAGTTTGGTGGCCATTGTGAGCCCGATGGATGCCTCCGGGGCCCTTGACTTTGAGGCCTGGGATCGGCTGCTCGATCTGCATGTGCGCGCCGGCACTGCCGGCATCATCGTCGGCGGTACGACCGGCGAATCCACTGCGCTTGCTGAGCAGGAGCTGCTCGAACTGGTGCGACGTGCACGCACACGCCTGCGCGGTCGTGCCAGTTTGATTGCGGGCCTGGGCGGCAGTCATACGGCGAGCGTCTGTGAGCGCGCGCGCCGCCTCTCGGCCGAGCCTGTTGATGCGCTGCTGGCGGTGACACCCGCCTACAACCGGCCGACCCAAGAAGGGCTGTTTCAGCATTTTGCGGCGATCGCCGAGGCCGCAGCCAAACCGATCCTCCTGTATAACGTGCCCTCGCGTACGGCAGTGGACCTGCTGCCGCACACGATCGGCCGCCTTGCGAAACTACCGCGCATCGTCGGTGTCAAAGAAGCGGTGCCCTCGGTGGCACGCGTGGTGGAAGTGATCAAGGCAGCAGGAGAGGGGTTTACTGTGCTATCAGGGGACGATCAGACAGCGCGCGAATCGATATTGGCCGGAGCGCGCGGCGTGATTTCTGTGACCGCCAATGTGGCGCCCGAGGCGATGGCGCTGATGGTGGCCGCGGCGCTGCGCGGCGATCGGGCAACGGCCGAGCGCATCGATGCCTCGCTCGCCGGCTTGCACCGCGACCTGTTCGTGGAAGCCAACCCCATTCCGGTCAAGTGGGCGCTCGAGCAGATGGGCCTGATCGGCCCAGGTATCCGCCTGCCGCTCACGCGTCTCAGCGAGTCGGCGCAGCCGGTGGTCGGCGCAGCGCTGCACTCGGCTCTGGCAGCCCTGGCGCCCGCGCAGGCCAGAAGCGCATGAGCTTGCGCTACGTTCGCAGTGCCGCCTTGCTGTGCCTGGCCGCCGCTGCACTCCAGGGCTGCGCCTGGATGCCCTGGGTCCACCGCAGTAATTCGCTCCAGAAGTGCCGCGAGCCGTCACTGCCCCCGCAGGTCAATAGCATTCCGCTGCTCAAGGCCCCTGAGGGCCTCGATCCGCCGGATACCCGCAATGCAGTCAAGGTCCCCGAACTGACCACGCCGGATAGGCCCCGATCGCCCAAGGATCCGTGCCTGTCCTTGCCGCCGTCCTATCTCAGCAGTTGAGTGCGCGCAGCGTCCGCGACCGGGGCAAGCGGCCGCTCTGATACAATGCACATCCGCGACACACCCGACCCAGGGTGTGCTGCTAACATAGTTTTGAGATTAAGAAAGTTCCGTAACATGTTGAACGGAGAGGTGGCCGAGCGGTCGAAGGCGCTGGACTGGAATTCCAGTAACATCTTCACGGGTGTTCGTGGGTTCGAATCCCACCCTCTCCGCCAAAGGTCCATGGTGGTCCGTGCCTGTTCCTTCGCGATGACTTGCCGTGAACCCCGTCAGGCCCGGAAGGGAGCAGCGGCAGCGGTTCGGTCATGCGCCGAAGTTCGGCTGGTACGGACCGCCTCCCTGGACCGCTGATCGTGCCGCCAGAGACACCGATGGCCTACACCGCACTCGCACGTAAATGGCGTCCGCGCCGCTTCAGCGAAATGACCGGCCAGGAGCACGTGCTGCGGGCGCTGAGCAACGCGCTGGCGAGCGGCCGTCTGCATCATGCTTACCTGTTTGCCGGCACCCGCGGCGTGGGCAAGACGACCGTGGCGCGCATCCTGGCCAAGTGCCTGAACTGCGAACGCGGTGTCAGTGCCGAACCGTGCGGTGAGTGCTCCAGCTGCACCGGCATCGATGCCGGGCGCAGCGTCGATCTGATCGAGGTCGATGCCGCCTCGCGCACCAAGGTCGATGATACGCGCGAGCTGCTCGACAATGTGCAATACGCGCCGGCGGCCAGCCGCTTCAAGATCTACCTGATCGATGAAGTACACATGCTCTCGGCCCATTCTTTCAATGCGCTGCTCAAGACGCTCGAGGAACCACCGGCCCATGTGAAGTTCCTGCTGGCGACTACTGATCCCCAGAAGCTTCCGGTGACTGTGCTCTCGCGGTGCCTGCAATTTAATTTGAAGCGCTTGTCGGTAGCGCTGATGGTGGCGCGGCTCAAGGAGATTCTTGAGGCCGAGAAAATCGCCTATGAACTGCCGGCTCTGGCGTTACTGGCGCAGGCCGGGGATGGGAGCCTGCGCGATGCGCTGTCGCTGCTCGATCAGCTGCTGGCCTACGGCGATGGCGCGGCACGCGAGGCCGAGGCGCGCGCGATGCTCGGCACCGTGCAGCGCGACCTGGTGGTGCGCGTGGCGCAGCTGCTGGCCGCGGGCGATGCCGCGGCACTCCTGGCCTACGTGCACAGTCTTGAGGAGTGGGCCCCTGACTACGGGCAGCTACTCGATGAGCTGGCGGCGCTGCTCGAGCGCGTGGCACTGCGCCAGATCGTGCCCGGCTATGCCGGCGATGAGTTGCACCCGGCCGAGATGCTCATGCCCCTGGCCGAGCAGCTGGGGCCTGAGGACACGCAGCTTTATTATCAGATTGCCATCATTGGCCGGCGCGATCTCGGGCTGGCACCGGACCCGCATACCGGCTTTCGCATGACGATGCTGCGCATGCTGGCGTTCCGGCCCGGCGGTGCTGCGGCGGCTGGCAGTCGTGAGCCCGCGCGCAGCGTTCGTTCCGAGCCACCGCCGGTGGCTGCGGCGCCAGCCGCCACGGCGGGCGCTGCAGCGGCGCCGGCTGCAAGCCCAGATGCTGCTGGCTGGGCCCAGCTGCTTGCCGGTCTTGAGCTGCAAGGAGCGGCCCGGCAGCTGGCCAGCCATTGCATCCTGTTGCGCCGTGATGGGGCGCTCATCCATCTGGCCCTTGATCCGCGTAGCGCTCATGTGCGCACCCGGGCGCAGGAGGAAAAATTGGCGGCCGCGCTCTCGCGCCATTATGGCGAGCCGGTGCGAGTGGCGATCGAAGTGCGCGAGCCGCTCGCCGAGACGCCGGCGCAGGCCGTGGAGCGGGCCGTTCAGCAGCAGGCCAGCGCAGCGCTTGCTGCGCTCGAGGCGGATCCGACGGTGCGCGCGCTGCGCGAGCGTTTTGATGCCACGATTGTGTCCGAGTCAGTTCGCCCGGGTAAGCCCAACTAGCCTCAGGGCGCGCTCGGCGCGAGTGCGCCCGATACAGATCCGATCTTGATTCCAAGGAGCTCAACTATGCGCGGCAATATCGGCAACATGATGAAACAGGCCCAGGCCCTGCAGGAGAACATGCAGAAGGCGCAGGCCGAGATCGCCCAGCTGCAGATCACCGGCGAGTCAGGCGGTGGCATGGTCAAGGTCACACTCAATGGCAAGCACGAAGTCAGTCGTGTGCAGATCGAACCGGCGGTGATCGGAGAGGATCGCGAGATGCTCGAGGATTTGATCGCGGCGGCGATGAACGATGCGGTGCATAAGCTCGAGGCCGCTTCGCAGGCCAAGATGGCCAGCCTGATGGGCGGCATGCAGCTGCCACCGGGCATGAAGCTGCCATTCTGATCCTGCACGCGCGCTCGCTCGCTTTGGTATGAAGCATTCGCCGGCACTGGCGGCCCTGATCGATGCACTGCGCGCACTGCCAGGCGTCGGGCCCAAGAGCGCCCAGCGCATGGCCTTCCATCTGCTGCAGGAGGCACGGCCGGCCGCCCAGGCACTGGCCGGCACGCTGCTGCAGGCGCTCGAGCGTGTGCACCGCTGCCAGCGCTGCCGGATGCTGACCGAGGCTGATCTGTGCGCGATTTGCAGCGATGCCCAGCGCGATGCGGCCCAGATCTGTGTGGTTGAATCCCCGGCCGATGTGGTGGCGATCGAGCAGTCCGGCGGCTATCGCGGGCGCTACTTCGTGCTGATGGGCCATCTCTCACCGCTCGATGGCATTGGCCCCGAAGAGCTCGGAACGCCGCAATTCGAAACGCTGCTCAAGAGCGGGCAGCTGCGCGAGGTGATCCTGGCGACCAATCCGACGGTGGAAGGGGAGGCCACTGCCCACTTCCTGCTGCAGCTTGCGCGTCACTATGGGGTTGCCGCTAGTCGCATCGCGCACGGCGTGCCGGTGGGTGGTGAACTGGAATACGTGGATGGCGGAACGCTGGCGCACGCACTCGCCGGGCGCCATCCGCTGACCTAAAGTCCTGCCAATCCGGCCTCAGCCACCCGGACGCCGCATACCCGACAGTTCGCGCCGCAACCGCCCGAGGCGGCGAAAGCTCTCGTAGCGACGCGCGCACAGCGCGCCGCTTTCTACGGCGGCACGCACGGCGCAGCCCGGCTCGCGCAGGTGCGCGCAGTCTGAGAAGCGGCACTGGGGTGCGAGCCGCGCGATCTCGACAAATCCGCAGGTCGCAGCATCGAGCTGCTCGATGGCCGGCGCGAAATCGCGCACACCCGGGGAGTCAATCAGTTCACCGCCCCCCGGCAGGCGATGGAGTCTGGAGGTCGTGGTCGTGTGCCGGCCCTCCTCTTCGCGGATCAGGTCCCCGACCAGTGCCTCACTGTCGGGCACGAGTAATCTCAAAATGGATGACTTGCCGACCCCTGACTGCCCAACCAGCATGGCGGTCTCACCCTTGAGGCGCGCGGCGAGTTCATCGAGACCCGCGCCGCTCTGTGCCGAGCAGCGCAGCAGCGCATAACCAGCGTTCTCCAGCGCCTCCAGCTGGAGCGCGAGCTGCGGGGCGATGCCCAGTTCGCACTTGTTCAGCAGCAGGGCTGCGCGCATGCCAGCGCACTCGGCAGCGGCCAGGTAGCGATCAGCCACGAACAGATCTGGCTCGGGGAGCGGGGCAATCACCACCAGCAGCAGCGAGACGTTGGCAGCGATCAGTTCGCTGCGGCCGCGCGCGCTGCTGCGGTACAGACTGGTTCGCCGCGGCAGCAGGCCGGTGATGCGCAGCTCCCCGTGCTGCAGGTCCGGTTCGCACAGCACCTGATCACCGCACACGACCAGCAGCTCGCGCCGTGCCGGACGCGCCAGCTGCTCGGCGCCGTTAATGAGGCGCACGCGCGCCATGCGCCCATGACTGGCCACGACTTGCGCCCGGCCGGCGGGGCTTGCGTCGCCGGGCTGCTCAGCTGCTGGAGGTATCACCCTGCTATCATGCCTGATCCGCGCGGGAGAGCATGTCCATGGCCAACGACCAGAACCTGATCTGGATCGATCTTGAGATGACCGGTCTGAAGCCGGATGAGGATGTGATCATCGAGATTGCCACTGTCGTGACCGACTCGGACCTGAGTATCGTGGCCGACGGACCGGAACTGGCAGTACACCAGGATGCCGCAGCGCTCGCGCGCATGGACGAATGGAACCAGCGCCAGCATGGCGGCAGCGGACTGATCGGGCGCGTGCAGGCGAGCAGCATCAGCACCGCACAGGCCGAGCGCCTGACGCTCGAGTTCCTGGCGCAGCATGCGGTGGCGGGGCGCTCGCCGATGTGTGGCAACAGCATCTGTCAGGATCGGCGCTTTCTGGCAAGATACATGCCAGAGCTCGAGCGCTTCTTTCATTACCGCAATCTTGATGTCAGTACGCTCAAGGAACTGGCGCGTCGCTGGTTTCCAGGCGTCGCTGCCGGTGTCGCCAAGCAGGGCGCACACCTGGCGCGCGCCGACATCTATGAATCGATCGAGGAACTGCGCTACTACCGCACGCATCTGCTGCGTTCAACTGTGACCTGATTATCGGCCCGGGCCCGGTGGGGTGGCTGACCTTCATGCAGCGCGTGCTATATTCGGCTTGTGATATGCGAAGCCAACCTGCTGGCCTCATGGCGCGCCCGCCCGCGTGGCTTTGTCGCGCTGATGGGATTGTACGAGAGCAACTACATCCGCCTCGCACAGCTGACTGGCAACCTGCTTGATTTGCAGGGTACGCGCGTCTCGCATGTGCGCGGGGAATGTGATCTGGTGCTGACGCTCATCGAGCGCGCGCCCTATACCGATGAGCTTGATCTGACCTACCTGGTGCCCGTTGCCGGTGCTCAGGGTGCGAGCGCGGCAGCGCTCGAGCGCATCCCGGACCTGCGCCTGCGCGTCTATCACGATGCCAGGCTGCTCGAGGCGCGCCTGCGCCAGCCGGGACCGGGTCCGGAACGTGAACTGCATCAGTGCTGGGCCCGCAACATGATGCTAAATAAGTGGCTGGAATACTGCGCCGAGCAGGGTCATTGCTTTGTCATTAGCTAGTGACGCAATGATTCTGGGCGTGCGCGCCCTGAGATATGCCCGTGGACCTGCCAGCCCTCATCATGAAGCGGATCAGACAGCTTGGATTCCTGCGCGTTGCGCTGATCCCCGAAGGCGCCGACGAGGCTGAGCGCGGCCGGATCATGCACCTGTTCCGCAACCGCGCGGAACTGAAGAAAGCCTACGGCAATGTGCAGGATGAGCTGCAGCGGATGCGCGATCGCATCAAGCAGCAGGAGGGCGCCACCGCCCGCGTGCAGGAAATGCTGCAGGCCCTCGAGGAGCGGCTTTCGGCGCCGGTCACCGGTTATCCGGCGATGGTCTTCTATCAGCTGCGTCACCTGTGGGTGACCGGTCGCAAGCTGCTCGAGCAATTTCTCAACGAACTCGTAGCCCAGCAGGAAGAGCGCGAGCGCCGCCAGTTTCTGGCCGAATACAACCGCCAGCAATTCAGCCGCCGCCAGGCGGTGGAAACCGAATTCCTGATGGCGCAGCAGGCGGCGGTGGCGGCGCGCGATGAAGCCAGCAGCTGTGAGCGCGCGCTGGCGGCCCTGCACCGCCCATGGCATTACTTCCGGCGCCGCGCGGTGCGCCAGAACCTGCAGGCAGCCACGCTCAAGGCCATGCTGGCCGAACAGGAACTGGAGAGCAGCCGCAGTACCCGCGAGAGCGTGGCTGCCGAGCCCGTGCCGGAATTTCCGGGGCTGAGCCTGGAGGCGCGACGCCTGATCAACCTGGCCACAATTGCCTACGGGCAGGTGTTGTGCGATCGCCTCGAGCGCACCAGCCTTTTGGAAGGTGCCCGCGAAGCCAGCGCGCGCCGGGAACCCCCGGCAGACTCCTATGGCGATCGCGCCGCCTGCGAGCAGCTGATGGCCGATGTCCAGAGGGCAAGCCTGCTATTGCAGCAGCGCACGACGTTGCAGCAGGAAATCCGGGATCAGGTGGAAGTGTTCAAGACCCGGGCCCGCTATCGCGCCAGTACCGATACGCTGCCGACGCCCGATAGTCTGTCACTGGCAGAAAATGGTCGCGGCTCGCGCGTGCTAGTCGAGGACTCCTGGGAAATCTACCGGCTGCTGCTGCGCTGAGCAGGCAGGGTGTGTGGCCGCCCGCGAGGGCGGCCACTCGCTGAACTTCAGTGAGCGCCCTGCGCTGCGGTCGCGGCCGGGTGCGAGGCCAGCAACGCGCCGCTACTCGTCTGTGAGGCCAGATCTGCTGCGATGCCGGCTGCCTGCTGCAATACCACGTCGGGAATCTCATCGTCCTTCATCTCATCGGCGCTCTTGAGCGGCGGCTGGCCATTGGCCACGCGCCGGATGTTCTCGCGCGCGAGCCGGTCCTGCTCCTGCGTGGTGCGCTCGCTATCGCGCTCCTTCAGGTTCAGCGACTGGGAATGATCTTTGCGGGTCACTTCCAGCGCGGCCAGGCCATCGAGCAGCCACTTGTAGTTCGGATCGCCCGCCTCGCGGGCACCTTCATCATGCTGCAGCATCGGAACCCATGCGGACTGCGAGGGGAAGCCATTGAAGGCGACTGATGTGATCCGATCCCACGGCAGCGGATGCTCCAGGCTGCTCTCGCCGACATCCTTCGGATTGATCGCCGAGGGCAGCGCCAGATCCGGCTCGACGCCATGCAGCTGCGTGCTCTCACCGCTAATGCGGTAGAACTTCTCGACGGTCACGGTAAGCTGGCCCTGATTGGTGTCATTGGACCAGCGATCCAGTGGGATCAGGCTTTGTACCGTGCCCTTGCCGAAGGTCGTCTGGCCAGCAATCAGGCCGCGATGGTAGTCCTGGATGGCGCCGGCAAAAATTTCCGAAGCCGAGGCGCTGGTGCGATCCACCAGCACTTCGAGCGGGCCGTCGTAAGCGATGTTGCGTTCGTCGCCATTGAGGACATCGAGCTCCCCGTCGCGATTCTTGACCTGCACGACCGGCCCGCGGCCGACGAACAGGCCCGTGAGCGCCGTCGCCTCGGGCAGATAACCGCCACCGTCGCCGCGCAAATCGAGCACCAGCGCATCAATGCCGCCGCTTGCCTGCAATTCGCCGATCAGACGGCGCACATCGCGCGTGGTGCTGCGGTAGTTGGGATCGCGGTTGGCATGCGCCTGCACGTCTTCATAGAACTCCGGCACCGTGATGACGCCGACGCGTAGGGTCTTGTCCCCGACCTTGATCAGCTTCAGATCCTTCTTCGCAGCCTGGGTCTCAAGGGTCACTTTGCCACGCTGCAAGGTCACCACGTGCTCACCGGTCCCTGGCGCAGCGCCGGCCGGGAGGATCTGCAAGCGCACGGCAGTGCCGCCCTTGCCACGGATCAGCTGGACGACATCATCGAGCCGCCAGCCAATGACCTCGGTGAACGCGCCGGAATTGCCCTGGCCGACCGCCAGGATCCGATCATTGGTCTTGAGCGTTCCGGCCGCCGCCGCCGGCCCCCCCGGCAGCAGCGAGCTGATCGTGACGTAATCATCCGTCAGCAGCAGCGAGGCACCGATCCCCTCGTAGCTCAGACTCATCTGGATGCGGTACTCATCCGAGCTGCGCGGCGAGAAATAGTTGGAATGCGGGTCGTAGACCTGTGTGTAGGAGTTCATCAGCGACTCGAACACGTCCTCAGCGCTGATCTGATTGATGCGTGTAATCACATGCTCGTAGCGCTTGCGCAGCACCTCAACCACATCGGGCCAGCTCTTGCCCGTCAGCATCAGCGTCAGTGCATCGCTCTTGACGCGCTTGCGCCATAGCTCATTGAGTTCGGCCGCGTCCTTGGGCCACGGCACTTTGTCGCGATCAAAATTGATCTGCTCGGACACCGACCAGTCCGGTTCGGTCTTCAGCAGCTCAAGCGCGTAGTGCATGCGCTCACGGTTGCGCTGCTGGAAGGAGTTGAAGATGGCAAAGCCCGGGTCGAGCTGACCCGTGTGGATCATGTCATCGAAACTGCCGCGCCAGCGCTCAAAGGCGGCCAGATCCTCGAGCGTGAAGTAGCTGCGCTGGCTGTCCAGGGCATTGATGTAGCGGTCGAGCGCCTCGGAGGCAAAGGCCTTATCGATCAGGCGTCGACTGTAGTGATTGGACTCGAGGATCTCGGCAATGTGCGGGGCGACCTGCCGCTGGCGCTCGGTCGGACGAATAGCCCCTTCGGGCAGCGCCACGCTCAACGACGGCAAGTCGGTCGAGCCGCTGGCGGCCACCATCAGCAGGCAGGAGGCGAGAATTGCGAGCGGGCCGAACGTGCGGCGCGCCAGTTTCATGGATGAGGGCATGCGGGCTATATCTTTCCCATTCAGTCAGCTACGGGCAGAGTTTGACACTTTTGGCCCCACCCGTGCAGGTTCCGAGCTGTGACGGCCATGGCATGATTGAGACATTGTCCCCGTCCCGGGGTTGCATCCCTCATCTGGAGCAGACACCTATGCGGCCCCTGTTTGTGCTGCTGCTGATCGTAACCGGCTCGGCGGTGGCCATTGCAGTCTCGCTGGCGATGGCGGCCGTCGTGTTCCTACTGTTGCCCGAGTACTCGGTGCGCCTGGCCCCGGAGCGCGGTCCTTTGATTACCGGCCTGCTCTGGTCCTGGATCCTATCGGGCGTGGGCACGGCCGCCCTGGTCGGGGAATGGCGCGCCCGGCCCTGGCGCCGCTATGCCTACACGGCCCTGGGCCTGATGCTGCTGGTCCTGGGCTGGCTGCACCGCCCCTTTTAAGCCCTCAAGCCGCCTCACCAGCGCTCCGGATGCTGCGGACAAGGCCCCCCAGCGTCCAGGGGGCCTTTGCCTGGGCGGCTTCGCAGCCCGAGCCTCGCGTCGGGAATCCGCTCATTCAGCTTGTCGGGCACGCCGTCTGTCGACGTGACTGGCAACCACCCTCGGATTGCTTTGCTTGAACATAAGCTTCGCCCTCACCCGCGGTACCGATTGAGTGCCAACCGCGTTTGTTGGACTGAGCCCCGCGCGCACAGTTCCCACGCCGGCTCGGCTGCCGAAGCCCCGCCGGAGGTTGCTGATGAGTTATTTTAGGTGGTGTGGTTGCCGGTGCGGTGCGCTACGGCACGCACGCGGGCTCGTCGCTGCACGCCTCTATGTAGATTGGGACGCCGCAGATTGGCTGGGGGCGCCGGGTTATATGCTGCGCAGCCCGTTGCAGCCGCGCAGCAGCCACAGCAGGACCCAGGGTCCCAGCGCCACGACCCAGAAGGGGAGCGAGGGCTCGAGGAGTCCACGGTAGAAATCCGCCAGCATCGAACCTATGCCCCCATTGGCATACGCGCCAAGGACCAGATGCCCGGCCGCCCATATCAGGACCGGCGCCAGCACGAAGCCGCACAGCAGGCTGCCCAGCGTGAAATACAGCTCACGGCGCAGACCGCGGTAGCGGGACCAGGACAGCAACCAGCTCAGCATGATCGGACCACACTCCTCGGCTTGGCTCCTGACCCAAAGGCCCCGGGAGTAGCTAAGCGGGCATAATAACCGCCATGAGTACCATTCGAGCAGCCGTTATTGGGGTGGGGTACCTGGGTCGCTTCCATGCCCAGAAGTACGCCGCGATACCTGGATGCCAGCTGGTGGCGGTCGCCGATGCCCAGCCGGAGACGGCAAAACGCGTAGCCGCCGAGCTGGGCACGAGTGCCGTGGGTGACTATCGCGAGCTGATCGGGCGCGTCGATGCCGTCAGTATCGCCACGCCGACGCCCAAGCATTTTGAGATTGCCCAGGCACTGCTGCGCGCCGGGGTCCACGTGCTCGTTGAGAAGCCCATCACCGAAACCACCGTGCAGGCCGAGCAGCTGATTGCCACCGCGCGCAGTGCCGGGCGCGTGTTGCAGGTCGGACATCTGGAGCGCTTCAACCCCGTGATCATCGGCGCCGAGGCGAGCCTGGGCGTGCCGCGCTTCATCGAGTGCCATCGCCTGGCGCCATTTCGCGAACGCGGGACCGACGTTAATGTGGTGCTGGACCTGATGATTCACGACCTGGATCTGGTGCAGAGCATCGTGGCCAGCGAGATTGTGGCCCTTGATGCGATCGGCACCCCGGTTTTTTCCTCTGAGATCGATATCGCCAACGCCCGCATCCGCTTCGCCAATGGCTGCGTGGCCAATGCCACGGCCAGCCGTGTAAGCCTGAAGACCGAACGCAAGCTGCGCCTGTTCCAGGACGATGCCTATCTGTCGATGGATCTGCAGCAGAAGATTCTCACTGTCATCCGCAAGCGCGATGTGGTCGCCGGCGATCAGCAACTGCCAGTCTCGATCAGCGAACAGTCCTTCGATCAGGGCGATGCCTTGCGCGCCGAGATCGAGGCGTTCCTGGCCAGCTGCCGCGGCGAGCGGGCGGTGGTGGTCAGCGGCGAGGACGGCCTGCGGGCGCTCAAGACTGCGGTGAGGATCAGTGAAGCGGTCACTGGGGCGCACCAATGAGCGGCGCGCGAATGCTAGCGGTCGCTGCCACCCAGTTCGCCTGCAGCTGGGACCTGGAGGCGAACCTGCGCACGGCCGAGGAGCTGGTGCGCGAAGCAGCCGCCGGCGGTGCGCAGCTGATTCTGCTGCAGGAGCTGTTCGCGACGCCGTACTTTTGCATCGAGCAGGATCCTGGGTATCTCCGCCTGGCCGAGCCCGCTGCCACAAGCGCTCTGCTGAGCCGCTTCCAGAGCCTGGCCGCGCAACTGGGCGTGGTGCTGCCGGTAAGTTTTTTCGAGCGCGGCAACAACGCCTACTTCAATTCGGTCGCGATCATTGATGCGGACGGCCGCAATCTCGGCCTGTACCGCAAGTCCCATATTCCTGACGGGCCCGGTTATCAGGAAAAGTTCTATTTCAGCCCCGGCGATACCGGCTTCAAGGCCTGGGACACGCGTGTGGGACGCATTGGCGTGGGCATCTGCTGGGACCAGTGGTTTCCGGAAAGTGCCCGCATCATGGCGCTCAAGGGCGCCGAAGTGCTGTTGTATCCCACCGCCATCGGCAGCGAGCCGCCGCCTGCGCCGCCAGTGGACTCACGCGCGCACTGGCAACGCGTGCAGCAGGGTCATGCAGCGGCCAACCTGATGCCGCTGATTGCATCCAACCGCATCGGCACCGAGCACGCCCGCGCCAATCCCGAGCAGCTGCAGATCCGGTTTCACGGCCGTTCATTCATCGCCGATGCTGAAGGCAAGCTCATCGCCGAGGCACCGGCCGATCAGCGCGCGATCCTGCATGCGCAGTTTGATTTGGAGCAGCTGCGCGCGCGTCGCGCGGGCTGGGGCGTGTTCCGCGATCGTCGTCCGGAACTGTATCGTCCGCTCGCTACGCTGACCGGCGAGCTGTAACGCAGTGCATACTTTTTCCGCAGCTATTTAGGTTGCGATACAAACGATAATAAAAATATACTGATGACAATGTGATGCGGCCAATCAGTTGGCCCGGGGGCGCGATAGTGGCAATGGCGACTGGTGAGCAGACTGCGGCCGTATCGCGACGTACGCGTCTGCGCCCGCGGCGACCCGAGCCACTCCAGCCGGAGCGACTGCAGGGCGCGAAAGTGGATCTGGGGTGCTTGCCCAAATTACTCGGCTATACGCTGCGCCGCGCGCACCAGGCGTCCTGGCGCCGCTATGTCAATGCGATCGGCGAGAACAATATCCGCCCGGGTTTATTCAGCCTGCTGGTGCTGGTGCGCTCGAATCCCGGCATCGTGCAGATCGAACTCGGGACCCATCTGGGGGTGGACAAGGCAAGCATTGTGGCGCTGCTGGATCGCCTCGAGCACGCTGGTCTGATTGAGCGTCGTCGCTGCACGCGCGACCGACGCCGTCAGGGCATCTTCCTTACCGATTCCGGCTTCGCGCAGCTCGACAAGCTGCTGCCGCAGGTGCGGCATCTCGAGCGGCAGCTCGCGGCGTGCTTCAGCAAGACTGAACTGGAGCAACTGCTCGGGCTGCTGCAGCGTTTCTATGCCTGAGGCGGGGCTTGGTCCGTGGCCGCTTCGAGGCCGTTTCGCAGCTCGAGCAACCGCGTCAGTTCCGCGGTCAGTGGTTTGAGAAACCAGGACTGTCCCGGCATCGCCTGAACCTCAACTCCATGCGCGCGTAGCGTCTCGGCGACGACCGGACCCACCGCAGCCACTGAAGTTGCGGCAAGTGCCGCGTGCACGAGCGGCGCCGGCGCCACGCGAAACAGGCGTTCCACCTGGGGCGTGCTGGTGAAAGCGATGGCATCGACTTCGCCACGCTGCATGCGCGCGAGCAACTCCTGGACGGCTCCATCGTCGATCGAATCCGCATAGACGTACGGGGCCACGGCCAGCACACTGGCGCCGGCTCGCTCGAGGAAGCTTTGCAGCGGGACATTAGGCGCAGTCCCATACAGTTGTAGGCCGACGCGACGGCCCTGCAAGGGCTGATTTTGCAGCACTGCCATTACGCCGGCGCTGGTCGCAGGGGCCGCCTCCAGATCCGGGAACAAACCCAGTTCGCGCAGGGCCCGTGCCGGCTTGGGCCCGCGCGTAATCCGGCGCGTGCGCGCCAGGGCCGCCAGGAAGGCCGTGCGCTCCTGCGGCGCATGTTGCTCCAGGCAGCGCACGAGGCGACGCAGCCCTTCACCGGTCAGCAGGATCAGATCGTCGCAGGCCCCCCCGATAAAGGCTCGCAGCCACGCCAGTACCGGGGCCGGATCCGGAGCATCGACGATGCTGACCAGTGGATAGCGCAGCACCGTGGCACCGCGCCGCTCCAGCAGTCCGGCGAACAGTTGCAGCTCGCGGCTCTCGGGTACTGCGATGACGCGGCCCGCAAGGGACTCTGTGGTCGGACTGACAGGTTCCATGGGTAGAGTGCTCTCCGTGGCTTGCCGCATCGTTGCTCGGGCGGTCGCTGGTGCGAAGCGCGCGGTGCGCGCCGCACCAGCAGTGGGCAACGCGAGCGCCGCCTGCACCGTTTGCTGACATCGGTACACACTGGCGCCGGGCCCTGCTAGTGTTGTGCCCAGGCTCCGAATACAACAACCGCTGCTAATTCTTCATGCCTATTGCCTGGCAAGAATACCCCGCCACCAGCACCTTCGACGAGCTGATCGTTCCCGGCGGCGCGGCCCGCGAAGCGGCCCGATCGCTGGTGGAATACCTTGGTACGCTCGGCGTGGAGGAGCTGATGACGCGCCAGAAGGCCGCGGAAGCGGCGATCCGTGGCATGGGTATCACCTTCACTGTCTACCATCAGGAGGGCGGTTCAATCGACCGCTCCTGGCCGCTCGATATCATCCCTCGCGTGATTGCGCTGCAGGAGTGGCAACGCATCGAAGCGGGGCTTCGCCAGCGCGCCCGCGCCCTGAATCTGTTCATCGATGATATCTACCATGGCCAGCGGATAGTGCACGATGGCGTGTTCCCGCGTGAATTCCTCGCCGACTCGGCCAACTTCCGGCCGCAGTGTGTCGGTATTGATCCACCGCTGGGTGTCTGGGCCCACGTCTGCGGCTCGGATCTGATCCGGGGCGCCGATGGGACGGTCTACGTGCTCGAGGACAACCTGCGCGTACCCTCCGGCGTCTCGTACATGCTCGAGAACCGCCAGGTGGTCAAGCGTGTGTTCCCGGAGCTGTTCGAGGCGACGACCATCCTGCCGGTCGATGATTATCCCTCCCAGCTGCTCGAAACACTGCGGGCCATTGCCCCCCCGGAAGCCGGCGCGCCCGAAGTGGTGGTGCTGACACCGGGCATCTATAACTCAGCATACTTCGAGCACTCCTACCTTGCCCAGCAGATGGGCGTCGAGCTGGTCGAGGGGCGCGATCTGGCGGTGGGTGATGACGATATCGTCTACATGCGTACCATCGACGGCTGGAAGCGCGTCGATGTGATCTACCGGCGCGTGGACGATCTGTTTTTAGACCCCGAGGTGTTTCGCGAGGACTCCACGCTCGGCGTGCCCGGGCTGATGCGTGCCTGGTGCCGCGGTACCGTGGCGCTGGCCAACGCCCCCGGAGCCGGTGTCGCCGATGACAAGGTGGTCTACACCTTTGTGCCGGCCATGATCCGCTACTACCTGAACGAAGAGGCGATCCTGCCCAACGTGCCCTCTTATCTGTGTACCCATCCTGAGCAGCGCGAGTATGTGCTGGCGCACCTCTCTGAGCTGGTCGTGAAGCCTGCCAACGAATCGGGTGGCTACGGGATGCTGATGGGACCCACATCAAGCGCCGAGGAGCAGGCGCAGTTTGCACAGCTGATCAACGCCAATCCGCGCAACTACATCGCACAGCCGGTCATCAGCCTCTCTACCACGCCCACGCTCGTGGATGGGATGCTCGAGCCGCGCCACCTGGATCTGCGGCCCTTCATCCTGAGCGGCCGCGACACGCAGGTCACCACCGGCGGTTTGACGCGCGTGGCAATGCGCAAGGGCTCCCTCGTGGTGAACTCCTCACAGGGCGGGGGCAGCAAGGACACCTGGATCGTGGACACGGCGCCCTGACATGCTCTCGCGCGTTGCCGACAATCTGTACTGGCTGGCGCGCTACCTTGAGCGCACCGAGAATCTTGCGCGCCTGGTCGGCGCCACCACCAATCTGATGCTCGATCTGCCGCGCCACCTGGCGCCGGGCTGGCAGCCGCTGGTGAAGATTACCGGCAGCGAGCAGATCTACAGCGAGCGCGAGGATCGGGATTTCAGCGAGAAGTCTGTGGTGCGCTTCCTGATCGCCGATACCAAGTACGGCGGTTCCATGGTCAGTTCGATTGCGCGCGCGCGGGAGATTGCCCGCACCGCGCGCGATATCATGCCGCGCGAATTCTGGGAGCGTATCAACGCCCTGCACCTGTATGTAGGCGAGCAGGCCACCGTGGCGATCGACAAGTTTACGCGTCACGCCTTTCTTGAGCGCGTCATCGGGGGCGTGCAGCAGCTGATCGGCATGCTCGAGGGAGTGGTCAGCGAAGGTGAAGCGCTCTCGTTCCTGTCCTTGGGGCGCAACATCGAGCGCGCCGACATGACCAGTCGCATCGTGGATGTGCGGGCGGCGGCGCTGCCGGTCAAGGGTTCGGTCGAGCTGCGCCCGTTCGAGACGGTGCTGTGGATGAGCGTGCTGCGTTCGCTCTCGGGCTACCAGATGTATCGCATGCATGCGCGTGAGCGCGTCCACGGGGCCGGCGTCGTGCGCTTCCTGCTCGCCGACGAGCACTTTCCGCGCGCCTGCGTGTGCTGTCTGCATCGGGCCGAGGAAGTGCTGCACTCGCTGCCGCACAGCGAACCGCTGGTGCGCTGGCTCGCACGCACACGCCGCGTGCTCACGCGCGCCCGGCTCGAGAGTCTTGATCAGATGCAGTTGCACGAATTCATTGACCGCTTCCAGCTCTCGCTGGCACGCTGGAACGATGAACTGGCGCGCATTTACTTCCTTGGCGAAATCAAACCCTCGGCGAGCACCGGCACGTAGCACGGCGGCGCGGCCGGCAGTCCGTGGCAGCCGCGGGCCTGGAGCCTGGTAATGAGTACTTGCACTCTGGTACTGATTCCCGGACTGATGTGCGATGAGGCGGTGTGGGCGCCACAGCACCAGCCGCTGAGTGCGGTGGCACGCACCGTCATCGCCGAGCATGGGCTGGCTGCCGACCTTGGGCTGATGGCTGAGCAAATAATAAGTACATTTCCCGGCCCGCTGGCGCTGGTTGGACATTCGATGGGCGGACGCGTGGCCCTGGAAGTGGTGCGGCGGGCGGCCGATCGTGTGTACGGCCTGGCACTCCTTGATACTGGCTGCAGCGCGCTGCCGGGCGGATCAGCCGGCGAGCGCGAACGCAGCAGTCGCATGGGCGTACTGGCGCAGGCGCGGCGCGAGGGTCTGCGCGCTGCCGCTGAGGCGTGGCTGGCGGGCATGATCCATCCCAGTCGGCTCAACGACCAGCAGCTGCGCGAGAGGATTGTTGCCATGTGGGAGCGACGCAGCATTGCGCACTTGGCGGCGCAGATGGCAGCGCTGCTGGCGCGGGCTGATGCCACGCCGCTATTGCCGGCACTCACAGTGCCGGCGCTGGTGCTGTGTGGCGCCGAGGATCTGTCAGCACCGATCTCCCAGCATCAGGCAATGGCCCGGCTGCTGCCGCAGCGCGAGTACGTGCAGGTGAGTGAGTGCGGTCATATGTGCACGCTTGAGCAGAGCGCCGCCGTGACCACGGCGCTGCTGGGGTGGTGGGCGCGGGTTACTTGAGGATGCTCAGTACCCGCGGCTCCATATTGCCCTTGAGTCCGAGCTCGCCATAGTGGCGACCGATGCCCGATTCCTTGGCGCCGCCAAAGGGTACGCGCGCTGCGAGTGAGCGGTGCTGATTGACCCACGCCGTGCCGACCTGCAGCTGGGCGGCGACGCGGCTGGCGCGCGCTAGATCCGAGCCCCACACCGAGCCTGAAAGTCCGTAGCGCGTGTCATTGGCGCGGCCGATGGCATCCTCGATATCGCGATATTTCATGACCGGCAGCACCGGGCCAAACTGCTCCTCGCGCACCAGAGCGGCATCCTCCTCGATATCGCACACGATCGTCGGGGCGATGAAGTAGCCGGCGCCCTTCAGGGCATGACCCCCTGCAAGGATGCGTGCGCCGCGCCGACGCGCGTCGTCGATCAGCCCCAGCACGCGCTGATACTGGCGCTTGTTCTGGATCGGACCGAGCTGCGTGGCCGGATCGAGGCCGTCACCGACCACCGCCCGACGCGCCTGCTCGGCGAGCGCCGCACACAGCGGCTCGTAGATCGACTCGTGCGCATAGATGCGCTTGATGGCCATGCACACCTGGCCGCTGTTGACGGTGGCCGCGAAGAACAGCTTGGCGGCGATAGCCTGGGGATCGGCATCCTCCAGAATGATTGCGGCATCGTTGCCGCCCAGCTCGAGTGTGATGCGCTTGAGCGTGCCGGCCGCCGCGGCCATCACCTGCTTGCCGGTGGCGACCGAGCCGGTGAAGGCGATCTTGTCGATGTGCGGATGAGCGCTCATCCAGGCACCGAGCTCATCGCCCCCGCCCAGAACGTTGACGACGCCGGCGGGGAAGATCTTGCCCAGCAGTTCGCCATACTTGAGCGTAACCAGTGGCGCGTAGGGGGAGGGCTTGAGCACCACGGTATTGCCGGTGTAGAGCGCCGCAGCCATCGGCGCCGTGGCCAGGCTGATCGGTGCATTCCATGGCGTAATGATGCCGACCACGCCGAGCGGTGCATAGCGCAGTACGATGTGTCGCTGGGCATCCTCGGCCAGCAGCTCATCGTTAATCGGGATCTGCGCCATGCCTGCGGCCAGCGTACCGGCGCGCACGATTTCATCGCGTGCTTGAGCAATGGGTTTGCCCTGCTCGCGCGTCAGCAGCTCAGCCAACGTATCCTGGTGCGCGGCCAGGGTGGCCGCGAGTTCACCAATCAGCGCACGCCGCTCCTCGTAGGAGCGGGCGCTCCAGGCAGGCGCCGCAGCGCGTGCTGCGCTCACTGCAGTATCGAGCTCGCTGCGGCTCGCTGAGGGGCAGAGCGCGAACGCAGCCCCGCTAGCAGGATTGATCACTTCGAACGCGTTACTGCCGCGGACCGCCTCACCAGCGATCAGGTGCGTGAAGTCACTGCGCAGCACCGCTGCAAGTATCTTGTTTGTGCCCATGCTCATGGTGCAATCGCATTGTCTGCCCGAGGCCGGGGCGCTACGATAGCAGACCTTTCCCGAGAGAGTTTCCCATGACGGCGATTCCGAGCTGCAAGGCGCCTGATCCGGACACGCGAGTGCCCAAATACCGGCCGCCGGCCGGTGCGACGGACGCGCATTGCCATATCTTCGGACCGGCCGATCGCTATCCGTACGCTGCGGATCGCACCTATACGCCACCAGATGCGCCCCTGGCAGCGTTCCAGAAGTTGCAGAAGATTCTCGGTCTGGAGCGTGCCGTGCTCGTGAACGCCAGCTGCCACGGCGTCGATAACAGCGTGATTGTCGATGCGATCGCGCAGAGCGGCGGACGCTATCGCGGGGTCGCCAATGCCGATGATTCCTTCAGTGCGGCAAAATTCCAGCAGCTGCATGAGGCCGGATTCCGCGGCGTGCGCTTTAATTTTGTCAAACATCTGGGTGGCACGCCCGACATGGGCGAATTCGCGCGCGTGGTCGAACGCATTCAGCCGCTTGGCTGGCATCTGGACCTGCACTTCGATGCCCAGGACCTGCCTGAGTACGACGCGCTGCTCAAGCAGCTGCCGGTGCCGTTTATCATCGATCACATGGGCCGCGTGCCGGTGCGCAATGGCCTTGATCAGGCGCCATTCAAGGTGCTGCTGGCACTGCACCGGAGCAACCCACGCTGCTGGGTCAAGATCAGCGGCTCCGAGCGGATCAGCCAGGGGCCGCCGTTCAGCGATGCGGTGCCGTTCGCGCAAGCCTTGATTGCCGCCGGGCCCGAACGCATCCTGTGGGGGACCGATTGGCCTCATCCGAACATTGCCAAGTTCATGCCCAATGATGGGGACCTGGTGGATCTTATTCCGCAGATGATGCCGGGTACGGACCTGCAGCGGCAGATTCTGGTCGATAACCCGCACAAGCTGTATGGATTCGGAGCCTAACCCCCATGCGTGAACCCCAGCCCTACGATGATATTCCCGGCACGACAGTCTTCGATGCCGAGCGCTCGCGCCAGGGCTATCACCTGAACCAGTTTTGTATGAGCCTGATGAAGGCCGAAAACCGTACGCGTTTCAAGGCCGATGAGGCCGCTTACTTGAAGGAATGGCCAATGACCGAAGCGCAGCGCGAGGCGGTCTTGACGCGCGACTGGAACGGGATGCTCGGGCTCGGGGGCAATATCTATTTCCTGGCCAAACTCTTCTCGACCGACGGGCACAGTTTCCAGCACGTGGCCGCGGTGATGACCGGCGCCTCGCAAGAAACGTACGCCAAGATGATGCTGGCGGGCGGGCGTACGCCCGATGGGAATCGCTACAGCGCGGAGTGGGCCTCGCGTGGCTAAGATCATCGGCGGCCTCAGTACCTCGCACGTACCCGCCATTGGCGCGGCGATCGATCTGGCCAAGACCCTCGAGCCATACTGGCAACCGGTGTTTGCCGGCTACGAGTTCGCCAAGCACTACATCCAGCAGGTCAAGCCCGATGTGCTCATCCTGGTCTACAACGATCATGCCTCGGCCTTTTCGCTGGAACTGATCCCCACTTTCGCGCTGGGGTGCGCCGCCGAATTCAAGCCCGCCGATGAGGGCTGGGGCCCGCGCCCAGTGCCGACGGTCATCGGCGAGCCGGAGCTCGCCGCGCACCTGGCGCAGGCGCTGATTCTCGATGAGTTTGATCTGACGATCGTCAATCAGATGGATGTCGATCATGGCCTGACCGTACCGCTCTCGCTGGTCTACGGCCAGCCGGCCGCGTGGCCCGTGAAGGTCATCCCGCTGGCGGTCAATGTGGTCCAATACCCACCGCCGCTGGGGCGACGCTGTCTGAATCTGGGCCGCGCCATCGCTCGTGCGGTGGCCAGCTACCCGCAGGATCTTAAGGTGATGATCTGGGGCACGGGCGGCATGTCACATCAGTTGCAGGGCCCGCGGGCCGGGCTCATCAATAAAGAGTTTGATCTGCGCTTCATGGATCTGCTCGAGCGCGATCCGGAGGCCGCCGCCGCCATCAGCCACGTGGAGTACCTGCGCGAGGCAGGTTCCGAGGGGATTGAGCTGGTGATGTGGCTGATTATGCGCGGGGCGCTTGACCCGAAGGTGCGCGAAGTGCGCCGCTTCTACCACGTTCCGGCTTCCAACACGGCAGTCGGCCATCTGATCCTTGAGAACGCAGGAAATTAACGCGATGAAAGTGTGTCTGGCTGGGCAAGGGGCCTTCGGCATTAAGCATCTGGAAGCCATGGCGCGCATTCCGGGCATTGAAGTCACCACACTGGCGGGCGGCAGTGCGGATTCGACCCGCGAGGTGGCTGAGAAATTCAAGATCCCGCACTGGTCGACCGACCTTGGTGAATGCCTGGCGCAACCGGGCGTCGAGGCGGCGATCCTGACCACACCGACCCAGATGCATGCCAAACAGGCCGTGCAGTGCCTGAAGGCCGGCAAGCATGTGATGGTTGAGATCCCGATGGCCGATACTCTGGCCGATTCGGAATGGATCGTGCGCACGCAGCAGGAGACCGGCCTGGTCGCGATGGCCGGCCACACCCGCCGCTTCAACCCGAGCCATCAGTGGGTGCACAAGAAGATCCAGGCTGGCGAGCTCAATATCCTGCAGATGGACGTGCAGACCTACTTCTTCCGTCGCACCAACATGAATGCGCTCGGCAAGCCGCGCAGCTGGACCGATCATCTGCTCTGGCACCATGCCTGTCACACCGTGGACCTGTTCCAGTATCAGACCGGGCAGGTGGCCTCGAAAGTGCAGGCGCTCCAGGGTCCCATTCACCCCACGCTCGGGATCGCCATGGACATGAGCATCGGCCTTAAGGTCCCCTCGGGCGCCATCTGCACGCTCTCGCTCTCATTCAATAATGAGGGCCCGCTGGGCACCTTCTTCCGCTATATCTGCGACAAGGGGACCTACCTGTGCCGCTACGATGATCTGTTCGATGGCAATAACAACCAGATCGATGTCTCGAAGCTCGAAGTGTCGATGAACGGCATCGAATTGCAGGATCGGGAGTTCTTTGCTGCGATCCACGAGAAGCGCGAACCCAATGCGAGCGTCGCGCAGTGTTTGAGCGCCATGCGTACGCTGGATCGGCTCGAGGACTGTCTCAAAGACGACTGAACAGCGCCGCGCGGGTCCCGTTCGCAGCCGCAGCATTGCCGCGGCTATAGGTATATTTAACGGTACGTTAACCGGCCGCCATCTACTATCTTCGGCTCGTGCGATCGGCACCGCTCCCTAAGAGTGCGTCATGGAACTGCTAGTCCTCGGTATTACGCTGCTGCTGGGCGCTCTGACCTGGCTGCTGGTTCGGCTGTGTACGGCCGTGGCCGAGAAGCCATGAGCGTGTTTGACTGGATCGGCCTGATCGGCTCGCTGGTGCTCGGAGTCTACCTCGCGGTGGCGCTGCTTAAACCGGAGTACTTCGAGTGACCCTCAACGGCTGGTTCCAGATAGCGGTGTTTCTGGGCGTGCTGCTGGCGCTGGTCCGGCCGCTGGGCACCTACATGGCCAGTGTCTATGAGGGCCGCCCCACGTTCCTTGATCCGGTGTTGGGGGGCTTCGAGCGCGCCCTGTATCGGGTTGCCGGCGTAGAGCCTGCGCGCGAGATGAACTGGCGAACCTATGCCTTCGCCGTGCTGCTGATCAACCTGCTCGGATTGATCGTGGTCTACGCGCTGCAGCGCCTGCAGGGGCTGCTGCCGGCCAATCCGCAGCAGTTGGGCGCGGTCTCACCCGACTCAGCCTTCAACACTGCGGTGAGCTTCATTACCAATACCAACTGGCAGGGGTATGGGGGCGAGAGCACGATGAGCTATCTCACCCAGATGCTCGCCCTGGCGGTCCAGAATTTCTTTTCGGCCGCCACCGGCATGTCGGTACTGATGGCCGTGATCCGCGGTTTCGTGCGCCGCGAAACCACCGGGATCGGCAATTTCTGGGTCGATTTCGTGCGCAGCAACCTCTACATCCTGCTGCCACTTTCGCTACTACTGGCCATCGCGCTGGTGTCCCAGGGCGTCGTGCAGAGCTTTGCCCCATACCGGACGGTGCCGCTGCTGCAGGCGGTCACCGTGGATGTGCCGCAGACGGATGCCAGTGGCACGGCGCTCAAGGATGCCAGCGGCAACGCAGTCACGAAATCCACTACGTTCACGGAGCAGACCGTGCCGCTGGGACCGGCGGCCAGCCAGATTGCGATCAAGCAACTGGGCACTAACGGCGGCGGCTTTTTTAATGCCAACTCGGCCCATCCGCTGGAGAACCCGACCGCGCTCAGTAACTTCCTTGAAGTGCTGGCGATCCTGCTGATCCCCGCCGCGCTGTGCTACACCTTCGGACGCATGGTCCGGGATACGCGCCAGGGCTGGGCGTTGCTGACCGCCATGCTGGTGATTTTCGTGCCGCTGCTGATCGGCGTTGTGTACGCCGAGCAGGGTGGCATCCCGCAACTGCATGCCCTGGGTGTCGATCAGGCGGCCTCGGCGCTGCAGAGCGGCGGCAACATGGAGGGCAAGGAGGTGCGCCTCGGCATCACCGACTCCGGCATCTGGTCGGCGGTAACGACGGCAGCCTCCAATGGTTCCGTCAACGCCATGCACGACTCGTTCACGCCGCTCGGTGGTCTGGTACCGATGTTCCTGATACAGCTGGGTGAAGTGGTGTTCGGGGGTGTCGGCAGCGGCCTGTACGGCATGCTGGCCTTTGCGATCATCGCGGTTTTTATTGCCGGTCTGATGGTGGGCCGCACGCCCGAGTACCTGGGCAAAAAGATCGGCGCCTACGAGATGAAGATGGCCTCGCTGATGGTGCTGCTGCCCTGCATTGTGGCGCTGGTGGGTACTGCGATCGCGGTCGAACTGCCCGCAGGGGTCGCCGGCGTGGCCAACCCGGGCGCCCATGGGTTCTCGGAAATTCTCTATGCCTTCTCTTCGGCCGGCAACAACAACGGCAGTGCTTTCGCAGGCCTGAGCGCCAACACACCCTTCTACAATATTGCGCTGGGCATCGCGATGTGGCTGTCCCGTTACTGGCTCATGATTCCGGTACTGGCCATTGCCGGCAGCCTCGCGGGCAAACGGCCGATGGCCGCCAGCGCTGGCACGCTGCCGACTCACACACTGATGTTTGTGATCGTGCTGGTGGGCACCGTGTTGCTGGTCGGGGCACTCAACTTCGTGCCGGCCCTTGCGCTGGGACCGATCATTGAGCATCTACAAATGTGGCGGGGTTCCTAATGGCGACCGCAGGCCTCGTAAGCAGTCTCGGGAACCGGCGCCTGCTGCTGGCCGCGTGCGTCGATTCGTTGCGCAAGCTCGGGCCGCGTACGCAATTGCGCAATCCGGTGATGTTCGTGGTGTACGTCGGCAGCCTGCTGACGAGTGCGATCGGCATCAGCGCGCTGTTTCACGGTGGTGGCGAGCGGCCGGGTTTCATCATCGCGATTGCCGTGTGGCTGTGGCTGACCGTGCTGTTTGCCAATTTTGCCGAGGCGATCGCCGAGGGTCGCGGCAAGGCGCAGGCCGCGGCGCTGCGCTCCACGCGGCGTGAGGTTTCGGCCCGAAAGCTCGATGAGCCCCGCGCAGGTTCGGCCTACCGGACCGTCTCGGCCAGCGAACTGCGGCGCGGCGATACCGTGCTGGTGGAGGCCGGGGATTCGATCCCGGCCGACGGGGAAGTGATCGAAGGGGCGGCTTCGGTTGATGAGAGTGCCATCACCGGCGAATCGGCACCGGTGGTGCGCGCCTCCGGCGGCGATTTCTCCTCGGTCACGGGTGGCACGCGCGTGCTCTCGGACTGGCTGGTTGTGCGGGTCACAGCCAATCCAGGCGAGGCGTTCCTCGATCGCATGATCGCGATGGTCGAGGGCGCGAAGCGGGCACGTACGCCTAATGAGGTCGCTCTGGCGATTCTGCTGGCGGCCCTGACGCTGGTGTTCCTGCTGGTGACGGTAACCCTGGCACCGTTCTCTTCCTACGCCGTGATCGCGAGCGGTCATGGCGTGGCTGTCAGCACCACGGTGCTGGTGGCTTTGCTGGTGTGCCTGATCCCCACCACCATTGGTGCACTGCTCTCAGCCATCGGCATTGCGGGCATGGATCGCATGGTGCAGGCCAATGTCATCGCGACCTCGGGCCGGGCGGTGGAGGCCGCCGGGGACGTGGATGTGCTGCTGCTCGATAAGACCGGCACCATCACGCTGGGCGATCGGCAAGCTTCGCGCTTTCTGCCGGTCGCCGGTGTCAGCGAACGCGAGCTGGCCGATGCGGCCCAGCTCGCCTCGCTGGCCGATGAAACGCCCGAAGGGCGCTCGATCGTCGTGCTGGCCAAGCAGCGCTTCGAGCTGCGGGGGCGCGATCTGTCGGGCAGCCCGCACGTGTTCCACAAGTTCTCGGCCTATACGCGCATGAGCGGTGTGGACTTGGAGGGTCGGCGCATCCGTAAGGGCTCCGGTGATTCGATCCGGCGCTTTGTGGAAGAGGCCGGGGGTACCTGGCCGGCGACCGCGGTGACCATTGTGGATCAGATTGCCAAATCCGGGGCCACACCGCTCGTGGTTTGCGATGGCCGCAACGTTCTTGGGGTCGTGGAGCTGCGCGATATTGTCAAAGGCGGCATCCGCGAGCGCTTCATCGAGCTGCGGCAGATGGGTATCCGCACGGTGATGATCACCGGGGATAATCGCCTGACCGCCGCCGCCATTGCGGCCGAGGCCGGCGTCGATGATTTCCTGGCCGAATCGACGCCTGAGACCAAGCTCGCACTGATCCGTAAGTACCAGGCCGAAGGACACCTGGTGGCGATGTGCGGTGATGGCACCAACGATGCCCCGGCGCTGGCGCAGGCCGATGTGGCGGTGGCCATGAATACCGGCACCCAGGCGGCCAAAGAGGCCGGCAACATGGTGGATCTGGATTCCAACCCGACTAAACTGATCGAAGTGGTCGACATCGGCAAGCAGATGCTGGTGACCCGCGGCGCACTGACCACCTTCTCCATAGCGAACGATGTCTCGAAGTATTTTGCGATCATACCGGCAGCCTTTGCTGCTACTTATCCGGCACTTGATGCGCTCAACATCATGCGGCTGGCGACCCCACAGAGTGCGATCCTCTCGGCCGTGATTTTTAATGCCATCATCATTCCTGCCCTGGTGCCGCTGGCGCTGCGCGGTGTCAAGACGCGGGCGGCCACCGCCGCGGCACTGCTGCGCCGGAACCTGCTGATCTATGGGCTGGGTGGCCTGATGCTGCCGTTCCCGGGCATCAAGCTGATCGACATGCTGCTCTCGGCGCTGCACCTGGCCTGAACCGAGGAACAACCTATGCGCCAAGAACTACGTGCCGCCACTGTACTCTTCGTTCTGCTGAGCGTGGTCACCGGTATTATCTATCCGCTGCTGGTCACCGGCATCAGCCACTTCGCCTTTGCTCACCAGGCCACTGGCAGCCTCATCGAGCGTGAAGGTAAGCCGCTCGGTTCGGCACTGCTGGGACAGCCCTTCGATGCCCCGGGCTACTTCTGGGGCCGTTTATCGGCCACGACACCTCAACCGTATAACGGCGCCTCATCGAGCGGCTCGAACCTGGGACCCACCAATCCCGCCTTGTTCGATGCGGTGAGCACGCGAGTCAAGGCCCTGCGCGCGCTCGATCCGGACAATCACCTGCCGGTGCCGGTGGATCTGGTGACCGCCTCCGGCAGCGGCCTGGATCCGGATATCACCCCGGCGGCGGCCGAGTACCAGATTGCCCGCATCGCCCGCGCCCGCGGCGTTCCCGAAGCGCAGGTTCGGGCGCTGGTAGCGCACTATCGCACCGAACGTTTCCTCGGCGTGCTCGGTGAAGCGCGCGTCAATGTGCTCGAGCTGAATCTCGCCCTTGATCAGCTGCCACGCAGCTGAAGCCTTCAGCGCATTCTCCGGAACGGCGTAGCTGGCGGCATTAGGCTACGATGATGCCCGGGCGTGAGCTCAGCGGCCTGCGGGTCACGGCGCGCGCCCAGACGGCTTGAGCCGCGGCGTTCCAGAAGATCATGGCAGACGAAACCCGACCCGATCCCGACCGGTTGCTTCACGAGCTGCACGCTGCCGATGCGCGGGCCAAACGCGGCCGGCTGCACGTGTTCTTTGGCTCCTCCGCGGGCGTGGGCAAGACCTATTCGATGCTCGAGGCGGCCCGCGTGGCGCGCGCCAGTGGCCGCGATGTAGTGATTGGCTATGTCCAGCCGCATGGACGGATCGAGACCGAGCGGCTCATGGAGGGTCTGGAGCAATTGCCAACGCTCCCGATACGCCAGCACGGCGTGGTGCTGCAGGAGTTTGATCTCGATGCGGCGCTGCGCCGGCACCCCGAAGTGCTGCTGGTTGATGAGTTCGCGCATTCCAATCCGATTGATGGCGAACCGCACCCCCGCCACGCCAAGCGCTGGCAGGACATCGAGGAGTTGCTCGATGCCGGCATCAGCGTCTGGACCACAGTCAATGTGCAGCACATCGAGGGACTGAATGATCTGGTGGCGGGCATTACCGGTGTGCGCCAACAGGAGACCGTGCCCGATCGGCTGTTCGAGCAGGCTGATGAAGTCGAGCTGATCGACCTACCGGCCGAGGATCTGCTGGCACGCCTGCGCGCCGGCAAGGTCTATACCGAAAACCAGGCCAGCCGCGCGCTCGAGAATTTCTTCCGGCCGGCAAACCTGACGGCGCTACGTGAACTCGCCTTGCGTAAGACTGCCGATCGGGTCGATGCCTCGATGCGCGCGCTGCGCAGTGCCGACGCCACCGCCCGCCCGTGGCTGGCGCGCGAGCGTCTGATTGTCGCGCCCGGCATGGACGCGCAGGCCGAGCAACTGGTGCGTACGGGCAAGCGGGTCGCCGATGGCCTGGATGCCGAGTGGATCGTGGTCTATGTCGAGACCCCGCGGTTGCTGCGGCTGTCGGAAGCCGAGCGCAACCGGCGCATCGCCGTGCTGCGCCTGGCCGAGTCACTCGGTGCCGAGACCATCACGCTGGATGGGCCTTCGGTCGCCGAAACCCTGCTCGAGTACGCGCGCACGCGGCGCGTGAACCGCATCATCGTCGGCCACCCCAAGCGCCATGGCATCCAGAAGCTGTGGCGTGCGTCAACCGTCACGGGATTGCTGGCCGGCGCCGGTCCCATCGATGTACTGGTCGTCGGCGAGGTACCTGCCGCGACGCCACGGTCCGCGCCGACCCAGATCAGCACCGGGCTGCTGACCGAATCGCCCGCGCGGCCGCTGCGGTGGGGGCGCTATTTCGGCGCGCTCGCCATGACCGCGGGGTGCACAAGCCTCAATGAACTGATTGCCTACTTCTTCCCTGGCTTCGCGCTGCCCAATATCGTCATGATCTATCTGCTGGGGGCCACGATCGCCGGACGCTTTGGCCGTCGGCCAGCCCTGATTGCCAGCGTCGCCAATGTGCTGGCGCTGGACTTCTTCTTTATTCCACCCAAGTACACGCTCGCGGTGACCGACTTACAGTACGTCGTTACCTTTGCAGTGATGCTGATTATTGCCCTGACCCTCGCCAACCTGATGGTGAGTGTCCGTCTGCAGACCCGCATCGCCGGGCATCGCGAACGGCGCACGGCGGCCCTGTATGCGATGAGTCGGGAGCTCTCCCAGGCGCGGGGCGCCGAGAACATGGCACGTATCGCCATGCGCCACGTCTCGGACGTGTTCACGAGCCGCGCCGTGGTACTGCAGCCGGGTACCGATGGGCTGCTCAAAATCCCCGCCGCAACAGCCGAAGGCGCGTGGCTGCCGGACCTGTCGGTGGCCGAGTGGGTGTTTCACCATACTTCGGCTGCGGGTCTGGGTACGGACACCCTGGCAGGTGCCGGAGCCCTGTACCTGCCGATCCGCGACAGCAAACACGTGCTTGGCGTGCTGGCGGTCAATCCGGAAAACGTCCGGCGCATTCTGCTGCCCGAACAACGTCACCTGCTCGAGACCTTTGCCGGTCAGTTGGCGCTGGCACTGGAACGTGCCGAACTGGCCGAGCAGGCCGAAAGCGCACGCGTGGCGGCCGAGACCGAGGGCCTGCGCAATTCGCTGCTGTCCTCCATCTCCCATGACCTGCGCACACCGCTGGCCGTGATTTCTGGTGCCAGCAGTACGCTGGCTGAGAATCCGACCCTCGATGCCCCGACGCGCACCGAGCTGGCACGCTCGATCCACGAGCACGCCCGGGCGATGTCCGATCTGGTCTCCGATGTGCTCGATCTGATGCGGCTGGAATCTGGTGCCGTACAGCTGCGGCTGGAGGAGTACGATCTTGAGGAGCTGCTCGGCAGCGTGCTGCATCGGCTGGAAGAACCGCTGCGCGGCCATCAGGTGATCGTTAATCTGCCGGTGGACCTGCCGCCGCTGATCGCCGATGGTGCGCTGCTCTCCCAGGTACTGGCCAATCTGCTCGACAATGCCGCCCGCTATACACCAGCGGGCACGACCATCACCGTGAGCGCGCAGCTCGAGGAGACGCGTATGCATGTCGTGGTCGCCGATAATGGCCCGGGGCTTCCGGCCGGTGATCCGGCGCGCCTGTTCCAGAAATTCCAGCGCGGCCAGAGTGAGAGTGCGGTGGTCGGTGTGGGCCTGGGGCTGGCCATCTGCCAGGCGATCATCACGGCGCACGGCGGGGTCATCGAGGCGCGCGAACGCCCCGGGGGTGGAGCGCTGTTCGAGTTCACGCTGCCGATTGCGGGGCCAACCCGATGACCAGTGCGATGCATCTGGTGCTGGTGATCGAGGATGAACCGGGCATGCGCGCGGTGCTGCGCACGACCTGCGAGGCGGCCGGCTATCGCGTAGCCGAGGCCGAAACCCTTGCCCGTGGCGCCATCGAGGCGCGCAGCCGCAAGCCCGATGTGATCCTGCTGGATCTGGGGCTGCCCGATGGGGATGGTACGCAGCTGATTCGCAGCATCCGCCAGTACTCCCCGGTGCCGATCATCGTGATCTCGGCGCGCACGATGGAGGAGCAGAAGGTACTCGCGCTCGATTCGGGGGCGGATGACTACGTCATCAAGCCTTTCTCAACCGCGGAGCTGCTGGCACGGCTGCGCGCGGCGGCGCGGCGCGGCGCGCACTCGGAAGTGACCTTGCCGGTGATCCGAATCGGTGAGTACGAAGTGGATCTGGGACGGCGGCGCACGTTGCGCATCGGCGGGGAGGAACTGCACCTGACGCCCGTGGAATATCGGCTGCTCGAATGCCTGGCGCGGCGTGCCGGTTCCATCGTCACGCGCGAGCAGCTGCTGCGGGAAGTGTGGGGTCCGGATCGCGAAGGCGACTCGAGCGGTTTGCGGGTCTTCATGAAGCGGCTGCGCACCAAACTGGAACCGGACCCGCACCGCCCGCGTTTCCTTTTGACCGAGACCGGTATCGGCTACCGGCTGCAGCTCGACTAGCCGTTGAGTACCTGCATCATGGCCGGCGGGTGCCGCTCGCCGTGAACGCCGAGGGCGCTGACCAGTGCTGATATCTCTGCCGTCTCGGTGGTGGAAAGTCCGATCGCTAGCGCGCCGATATTTTCCTGCAAACGCCCGCGGTGCTTGGTGCCGGGAATCGGCAGGATGTCCGGTCCCTGGGCCAGCAACCAGGCGAGCGCCAGCTGTGCACTGCTGCAGCCGCGCGCCGCGGCGTAGCGGTTCAGTGACTCGGCAATCGCCCGATTGTGGGCCAGCGCCTGGGCCTGGAACCGCGGCTGCTGACGGCGCACGTCGTTGGCCGGCAACTGGTCAAAGGAGCTGAAGTCACCGGCCAGGAAGCCGCGGCCGAGCGGGCTGTAGGCGACGAAGCCCACCCCGAGCTCGCGGCAGGCGGCGAGCATCCCGGACTCCGGATCGCGAACCCACAGTGAATACTCACTTTGCACGGCGGCAATCGGCTGTACCGCGCAGGCACGGCGCAGCGTGGCGCTGCTGCATTCGCTGAGTCCAATATGGCGGATCTTTCCGGCTTTCACCAGGGCGCCCAGGGCGCCTACCGACTCCTCAATCGGCACCGCTGGATCGATGCGGTGCAGGTAATAAAGATCGATGTAATCCAGGCCGAGCCGGCTGAGGCTTGCCTCCACCGCGCTGCGCAGTGATTCGGGGCGGTTATCGAGTATTACGCCCCCGGCAGGATCGCGCAGCAGGCCGAATTTTGAGGCGATGAACAGCCGCTCGCGCCCACGTTGCAGCGCCGCTTTCAGGGTAGCGCCTACAAAGCGCTCATTCTCACCCTGCTGGTAGGAGCTGGCGGTATCAAAATGTGTAATGCCTTCGTCCACAGCTGCCAGCAAGGTGGCCGCGGCTTCAGCGTCATCGCGCTGTCCATACCAGCCGATCAGGCCCATGCACCCGAAGCCCAGGGCTGAGAGTTCGACTCCGGTAGTGCCGAGCGGCCGCCTGTCCATGCGCTGACTCCTGTTGCTGCGATCTGAGGGGCCAAGCCTATCAGGATCGCCGGCGCGCGGCGGCGGGCGAAATCATCGGGTAAGATTCCCACTGCAGCGGCTCAGCCAATTAACCCTCGGAGCAGGCATAACGCATGATCATCGACTGCCACGGCCATTACACGACGGCTCCTGGGGAGCTGCAGGCCTTTCGCGAGGCGCAGATCGCGGCCCTCAAGGATCCGGCCCGCACGCCCGATGTCAGCAAGCTCAATATCAGCGACGAGCAGATTCGCCAGAGCCTCGAGCAGGCGCAGCTCAAGCTGCAGCGTGAGCGGGGCACGGATATGACTATTTTTTCGCCGCGGGCCTCGGCGATGGCGCACCACATCGGGGATGAGCGCACGAGCCAAACCTGGACGCGGGTGTGCAATGACCTGATTCATCGGGTCGTCAATCTCTATCCGGATAATTTTGTGGGGGTATGCCAGCTGCCTCAGTCCACCGGCGTGCCTCCGGCACACAGCGCCGCGGAGCTGGAGCGCTGCGTGCAGGAGTTGGGTTTCATTGGCTGCAATCTCAACCCGGACCCCTCAGGTGGCTACTGGAATTCGCCGCCACTGACCGATCGGCACTGGTACCCGCTGTACGAGAAGATGGTGGTCCTGGATGTGCCGGCGATGGTGCACGTGAGCGCCTCCTGCAATCCGAACTTTCACGCCACCGGTGCGCACTACATCAATGCCGACACCACGGCCTTCATGCAGTTCATGCAGAGCGATTTGTTCAAGGACTTCCCGACGCTGCGCTTCATCATTCCGCACGGCGGCGGCGCGGTGCCCTACCACTGGGGCCGCTACCGAGGCCTGGCGCAGGACATGAAGCGCCCGCCACTGCAGGAGTCGGTGCTGGGCAATGTCTACTTCGACACCTGCGTCTATCATCAGCCGGGCATCGATCTGCTCGCCCGCGTCATACCGGTCAAGAACATCCTGTTCGGCTCCGAGATGGTCGGCGCAGTGCGCGGGATCGATCCTACGACCGGTCAGTTCTACGATGATACGAAGCGCTATATCGAGCAGCTGCCGCTCAGTGCCGAGGATAAGCAGTTGATCTTCGAGGGCAATGTGCGCCGGGTCTTTCCGCGCCTGGACGCCAGGCTCCGGGGCGGCCATTGAGGCGCGCGGCGCTGCTCGTCCTGATCTGTGCCGTAGCGGGCCCGGGGAGGGCGCTGTTGGCCGCGCCCGCGCCCGCGCCCCTGCCGGACCTGCGTCTTATCGATGCGATGGCGCCGGCCACTGCGAGCGGCGCCGACACCGCGGTCGTGTATCTGAGTGTGCACAATGTCGGTGGCCGGGTCGATCGGCTGCTCGATGCTCAGACAGCGCGCGCCACCCACGTGCGCTTCTACGATCTGCGGCGCGGTCCACCGGGCTTGCCGCTGGAGCAAGGCCTGGATGTGCCGGTCGGTGGGAGCCTTGATTTTGTCAGTACCGGGTTGCAGCTGCGGCTTGAAGGCTTGGCGCGGCCGCTCAAGCGAGGCGAACACTTCACGCTGAGCCTGCACTTCCGGGACGCCGGTACCCTCAGCACCGATGTGCAGATCGGGCCGGCCGAGCGCCAGCCGGGTGCGCCTCACTGACTAGGCGCAGGCAGCCGGCTCAGAGGTACTTGAGCCCCAGTTCGGCCAGTTTTTCGCGCATCTTGTAAAGATCCAGCCCCAATTCGCCCGCGGCCAGGCGCTTGCGCTTATCCTCTTCATTCTGGATCCGCTGCGTGGCGGCATCGGCCGTGGCCGTTGCGTGGGCGCGCGGTACGATCACCACCCCATCGTCATCGGCCACCACCACATCACCGGCTTCAATGCGCTGCGATGCACAGATCACCGGCACATTGACCGCCCCCAGAGTTGCCTTGATCGTGCCCTGAGCGCAGATGCACTTGCTCCAGACCGGAAAACCCATTTCGGTGAGTGTGGCCACATCGCGCACCCCGGCATCGATGATCAACGCCCGCACGCCGCGTGCCTTGAGCGAGGTGGCCAGCAAGTCACCAAAATAGCCATCGGTGCAGGGCGAGGAGGGCGCCACGACCAGCACGTCCCCCGGATGGCACTGCTCCACGGCGACGTGGATCATCCAGTTATCCCCTGGGGTGACCAGCGCGGTCACCGCCGAGCCGGCGATCGAGGCGCCGCTATAGATGGGGCGCATGTAATGGGCCAGCAGGCCGCTGCGGCCCTGGGCTTCATGCACGGTGGCGACACCGGCGGAGGCGAGCGTATCGATGACGCTCGCGTGGGCGCGGACAATATTCTGGACCACGATATGCTTGCTGATGATGGCTCTCCGGCGCTGGCAATCCCGGCTCGCGGCCGGCTAAGCCAAAGTATATCGCTCCGCCATCGACCTAGGGCAACGCGTGGACTGTGGCTCCCGGCAAGGCCGGGAAATCGCCGCCCTTGAACTCGATCGCGTATCCTTTCAGGATGCAGCCGGTGGCGGGGCGGGCGATCTTCCGAGGACGGTGGATGTTGTATTCGGTGTTGGCCATTTCGATTGGTGCGGCTCTGGGAGCCCTGCTGCGCTGGGGTTTCGGTCTGGCACTTAATAGTGTGTTCCCGACCATGCCGCTGGGCACGCTGACTTCGAATCTGGTGGGCGGCTATCTGATTGGTGTCTCGGTGGCCTTCTTCGCGATCCACAATGAACTTGCCCCAGAATGGCGCCTGCTGGTCATTACCGGATTCCTGGGTGGCCTGACCACCTTTTCGACCTTTTCGGCCGAAGTCACGACGCTGATCCAGCAGGGGCGGCTGGCCTGGGCTGGGGCGACGATCTCGGCGCACGTTATCGGATCGGTCGCCATGACGATGCTGGGCATCGCCTCGGTCGCCGCCGGCCGCAAGCTGACCTGAGGAAAGGAGCTACGATGCAAGGCTATCAGCTCTCGCTTTTCACCGTGCGTAACCGCAAGCACGGCGCTACGCCGCTCGGGCAATGGCTGCTCGAGGAGGCCCACCGCCTCGGGGTCCGCGGGGCCTCGCTGATCAGCGCGAGCGAGGGCTACGGCCAGCATGGCCAGGTCCATTCGGCGCGCTTCTTTGAGTTGGGCGACCAGCCCGTCGAAGTCACGATGGCGCTGAGCAACGAGGAGCTGGCGCGCTACATGAGCCGGCTGGCCGAGGAGCAGATCAAGATCTTCTATACCAAAGTGGCGATTGAATTTGGTACCACCGGAGAACCTTAGGCGCGCTGACCGGACCTCGCGAGTCGGCCGCTCTGTTACCCCGCAGGTTCGTGCCACAGGTGCGCCAGAAACACACCGCCGATGATGAGCATCAGCAGGCTGCTGCTGTAGTGCAGTGCCCGCATCGGCAGCCGCTCGGCAAAGAGCTTGCCCAGGAATACGACCGGCACATCAGCCAGCAACAGACCACAACTGCTGCCGGCCACCACCGCATAAAGATTGGAGTAGCCGGCGGCAAGCGCCGCCGTAGCGATCTGGGTCTTGTCGCCCATCTCAGCGAGAAAAAAGGTCACCAGCGTCGTGAGGAACGCGCCGTGGCGCGAGGGTTTGGCAGCCTCATCAGGCGCCGCATCCGGGCGCAGCATCCACAACGCCATCGCGACCATGCTCAGGCCGACCGCGGCATCGAGGATCCGTGGGCTCAACTGATGGCCGATCCAGACGCCCAGCAACCCAGCGACCGTGTGATTGGCAAAGGTTGCGCACAGCATGCCGGCCAGGATGGGCATCGGACGACGAAAACGCGTGGCCAGGATCAGCGCCAGCAGCTGGGTGCGATCGCCCATTTCGGCCAGTGCGACGGTCGAGAGGGAAATAAGAAAGGCTTGCAACACGAACTCCTGCAGCGCGGGACCGATCCGGGACGGGTGCCTGTCCTTGTACCGACCTGCGCGGCGACCCGCAAGCCGAGGAGAGCGCTACAGCCATCGCCATGCAAAGCCCAGCAGCGCAAGTGATCGCCGCTATGCATGGCAAAGCTGTCGGCTATGATTCCCTGAGTTCAATCGTTCCGGCCTTCATGGCCCACGCAGGGATCGGCTGCGGCGAGCCAGGCACCAGGAGCATCAAGATGTCGGTATCGCCTGCTGCAAGCAACCCAGCCGAGTTCCGCCGTGGCGTGTTTTTAGCAGGCATCGTGATCGTCGTCGGCGTGCTCGCGACCACGCTTGCGCAGACTGTCGTCCTCGCTTGGATCCCACTGCAGAACTTGCTCAAGAACTCGCTGCACGCGGACGAAACGGCGAGCGCCGCATTTCTCTTCTGGATCAGCATGCCTTGGAATTTCAAGCCGCTGGTGGGCCTATTTGAGGATGCCGTGCCAGCCTTCGGGAGCCGGCGCAAGAGCTACCTGATGATTGGCGGGCTGCTGGCCACCCTCAGCTGGTTTGCACTGGCGCTGACTCCGGCGCGCTATGGGTCGCTGCTGACGATGTGCGTCCTGATCAGCCTTGCGATGGTGATTGCAAGCACCGCGGTCGGCGGCTATATGGTCGAGGCGGCCAAGGCTAGCGCCAGCTCGGGACGCCTGACGTCGCTGCGCAATTTCACCATGCAGTTCTCGATTCTGGTGGCGGGCCCCGCGAGTGGTTTCCTCGCCTCGGTCGCCATTGGCTGGACCGCGATTTCCTGCGGCAGCATCGCATTCCTTATTGTGCCGGTGGCCTTCTGGTGCCTGCGCGAAAGCCCGAAGTATTCCTCGCGGAGTCAGATTCTGCGCGAGGCGGGCGTCCAGTTTCGCGCCCTGGGCAGCGCGCGCGCCATGTGGGCGACCGCTGGGATTGCGGCACTGTTTTACCTGGCGCCCGGTGTGGTCACGGCGCTGTTCTACATCCAGCAGAATGAGCTGCACATGTCGACCCAGACGCAGGGCTTCCTGCAGTTGCTCAATGGCGCGTTCGGCATGGCCGCTGCGCTACTGTACGGCGGCTTGCTCTGCCGGCGCTTCACGCTGCGCACGCTGCTGATGATCTGCATCACGCTCGGTGCCATCGGGAACCTCGGGTATTGGTTCTATGCCACGCCCACGCAGGCGCGCATCGCCGAGAGCCTCTACGGCTTTGGTTTTACGATGGCTGAAGTGGCCATGATGCACGTCATGGTGCGCGCAACGCCGGCGGGCAGCGAGGCGCTGGGGTTCTCGATACTGATGTCGGTGCGAAATTTTTGCCTGTATGGCAGCAACTGGATGGGAGCCTATTTCGTCAATCATTGGCACCTGCATTTTCATTCGCTGGTGCTGCTTAATGGGGGCACCTCACTACTGGCTGTGCCGCTGGTGTTGCTGCTGCCCAAGGCCATCACCATGGTGCGTGACGGGCTCAAACAGGACCCGCTACTGCCTCCCGCGTTGGCACCAGCTCACGTGCTCGAGGGGTAGGGACGCTAGACTGTCTGCTTGGCCGCGCTCAGCGAGGACTCAGATCCGGTGTTCATGGAAATCCTGTTAACATTGCGGACCTAATTCGAAGGGATCTCGCCATGCGCTGGTATCACTACATCGCATATTTCCTCGGGGGCACATTCCTGGCCAACGCTATGCCCCATTTTATCAACGGTGTCTCGGGCAATGCCTTCCAAAGCCCCTTTGCGTCACCGCCGGGCCAGGGCCTGTCCTCCTCAACGATCAACGTGCTATGGGGCTTCTTCAATCTTGTCGTCGCTTACCTGCTCATCGGCCGCGTCGGCAGCTTCGACCTGCGTAAGAACATGCACGCGCTCACACTGGGAGCCGGCATCCTGCTCAATGCGCTGGTGCTGGCGCGCTCATTCGGACGCTTCCACGGCGGACTGTAGTGGGAATCCGGCTACGCCAGCAGGGTGTCGCGGGGGTATGGGTTTTCCCGATGCCGCCCCTGTTAGTTAAAGGGCAACCGGGCGGCTCGGGGGATTCAAAAAGAAACCCGCATTTCTGCGGGTCTGGTGTGCCGTCATAAACGGCGCTGGACCGTCAAATGGTGGAGGCGGCGG
>Ga0182030_10000949_pt1 | contig 57821 bp, 68 predicted proteins | sample 812S3MmetaG_FD_121299 | JGI IMG/M metagenome (GOLD analysis project Ga0182030, IMG submission 121299) | Permafrost microbial communities from Stordalen Mire, Sweden - 812S3M metaG (Illumina Assembly) | ecosystem: Environmental > Terrestrial > Soil > Wetlands > Permafrost | place: Sweden... | reverse complement strand
TTGGATGCTGCGCAGCTTGTCGCGTGCTCGGACAATGGCAATCGAGCTAGTGATTGTCGCCACATTTTGCATCTCGAACTGCCGGACAATTGAGGTGCCATACTTGGTTAGGCTGGCGGCGATGCGCGGAATGATGATATCAATGTCGCGAACCTCTTCACCTTTATACCTGATTACAGGGTTACCACGCTCGACCGTGATGTAACACTTGGAATAATTGATGACCCGAACTTTATGACCTCGCGCCAAGGCTTCTTCTTTGAGCCGTTTGGTCGAGTAGTTGGCGGCGCCTTTGGATAAAATTGCGATGTTCATTCTAAAGCGCTCCTATTTCGTTAATTCCCGCTGCAAAAATTCGGCGAAAACGGTAGATTTCTCATCTATGAACGAACCGGTGGCAATTTGAGGACCGTCGTTCACCTCCAGACAATACCACGTGTCGGCTATCTTGTCATGAACCATATCCACACCGGCGACTTCACGGCCCATGAGCTTGGCGGCGGCAATGCTGTCTTTGCGAACCTGAGCCGGCAGGGTGTTGGCATTAACAAGCGTCGCTGTGCCTCCTTGCGAAGTGTTATTAAGGTGCGTGGCATCGTGCGCCCGTTGCCTCCTGATAACAAGAGCAATTCGACCGCCAAGCACCAGCACGCGATAATCGCCGTCGTTTTGCACGAAGGTTTGGGCTAACAAGCGCAGCTCAACGCGTTCGGCCTGCTGACAGACCTTATTAAAGGCTTTTTCGTCCGTTATCAGGAAATTGTTCTTACCTTTGTTTCCATAGATATCTTTCAAGATAAAAGGAAGTCCTAGTCTCTCCTTGATATAATCGTAAGATTGGCTCAGTGGCTTCGGCAGTATGAACACCGACTCGGGTACCGCTATATTATGATCACCTAAAATAATGTACTGATACAGTTTGCTGCTGGCCGGGAAATGCATTGCAGCACTGTCAAAAAAGCGTACGTCACGTTTGTGCAGATATCGGGCGGCAGAAGCAGCGATGTCCATTCGACGAGTGGTTGTTTTGAAGTGCACGAGGTCAAAATTGGCGATATCCTCACCACTGTCAGCCAGTTCAATGCGGTTGCCAGAGGTAACGATTATAAAGCGCAGCTTGTCGTAACTGGCCGTCTTAATGCTAAGTTTTTTATTATGCGTTTCAAGACTTTTAGAAAACTCCGCCGTGGTTGCATTTGGCTTGACCGACAAGAGTAACACGTGGTATTTACCCCGATAATATTTCCTCGATACATCAACTAGGAATTTGCTACGCAAGGTCCTGCGGCCGACAAGGATGGGATAGCGATTATTAGTCCGGTTGGCAAGCGTGAACTGGGCGCGGATAGTCCTGCCAGCCAATTTAATTTTTATAGGCACTTTGTAGCGTAATTCTGACTGTCCAAAGGAGTTTTTTACCGCAGTGACCTTATAGTTTGTGGCGGTCAGCACTTTACCGGTGTAATATGGCGAGGTCTCACCGAATAACACGAAGGACAGCTCGCCGTCTTGTTCTCTTATGGCACTTGCCCAGATAGCCGAACTGTAAGCACCGGTGTCAACTTTAGCTAGCACATCTTGAATGCCTTCGTCTGGTAGCGACAAGGACTCAATGGTACCAATCTGAAGTAATGGCTTTGATTTCATAATGCGTTGCCCACGGGAGCGTTATTATACACTATTTTTATTATTTAGACAACCCGGCGCCGTTTGGAGGCCAGTCATATTACTTCTGGGCGTTATGGACTCGAGTGTAAACCAGATAGATAACTATCACAACAACCAGCAAGATGGTTACGAGGAGCGGGATCAGGCCGGACTGGTTGAGTGGTTGTTTTTTCATTCAGCCCCATTATTGAGCCGTTAACACATTTTAGCAACTTTTATAATTGTTATGCTTGCTTGTGTAACGTTTTTATGTTATAATCAAGATGTTATGTCAGAAACACCTAGCCCGACGCCAAACAATAGCTTCGACGTTATAAATTTACTCGTAGGAAGTCTTGTGCAAGTTACGACTGTGGCCGCCGAACAAGAGTTACGCGCTAAACAAGAACAGGAGCGTCTACATCACGAGGCTACCCATGACGAGCTCACCGGACTGCTCAACAGGCGTGGTCTAGAAGAAGTCTTGGCCAATAACGAGCCACCTAAGGCTATTTTGTATGTTGATGTCACAGGCTTAAAAATCGTTAACGATAAGCTCGGTCACCCGCGCGGTGATGACGCGATTAAAAAGACCACCAATGTTTTGGTGAAGAGTCTGCGGCCGGATGATGTTGTAGCCCGTGTCGGTGGTGATGAGTTTTTGGTATTACTGGATACTAAGCGCCGTTCAGGTGAACCTCCTTTAACTCCCGAGGATCACTTGGATCCTGTAACTTCGCGTATTGCTCAAGAAACTCTGGTCGTTTTAGAAAAGAATCCCGATTTGAGGGCAGTAGGCTTCGATATAGCCGTGGGTGGTGCGGTATGGCAAGAAGGAATGTCGGTGAATGATTTGAGTAAGGTTGCCGAGAAAGCAATGTATGAACAAAAGGGCGAGCAGCATCAAGTGAGCGGACTACCCCACCGAAGTTAGAATATACCGTGCTTTTTGTCCGCCGACTGAAACTCTTGTAATAACTCCTGCTGCTGCTTGCTCAACTTGGTCGGCGTGTCGACTATAATGGTTACGATGTGAGCGCCGCGGCTGCCGCCTTTAAGGTGAGGTACGCCGTGACTGCTGAGCTTAAAGTCTGAGCCCGATTGGGTGCCGGCCGGGACTTTCATGCGTACCTGACCGTCGACCGTCGCCACGTCAATTTCTGTGCCCAGCGCCGCTTCAATCATGCCAACGTGTTCTTCGCTGAGGATTAAATCGCCTTCGCGGGTGAATTGTTTGTGCGGTTTGACGCGGACATTCACGTATAAATCACCTTTGGGGCCGTCGGCGATAGCCTCACCGTGCTCGCGCAGCCGGATAGTGGCACCGTCGTCAATGCCGGCCGGAACCTTGAGCTGAATGGTCTGTTTTTTGGCCTGCGTGCCCTTACCGTGGCAGACTGAGCAGACTTTTTCGGGAATTTTACCGCGGCCGTGGCACTTGGGACAAACCGCCGCTTGCTGAATGTTACCAAAAATCGTGCGGGTGACGCTGACCACTTGGCCGGAGCCCTGGCACTGATCGCAGGTTTTGAGTTCATAACCGGGTTCGACTGTAGTGCCATTGCAGTGCTCGCAGGTGTCGTCCAGGTTAAGACCAAGATTAACCTCTGTACCAAAAACTGCCTGCTCAAAACTGATTTCCACCCCTGTTTCCACGTCACGGCCGTGTGCCTGGCGCGGTTGACCGCCGCCCTGACCACCGCCGAAGAAGCTGCTGAAAATATCGCCCAGGCCGAGGTCGCCAAAGTCGAAATTGATGTTCTGCCCGCCAGCACCACCAAAACCACCGCCAAAGGGGCTACCACTGGCACCACCAACGCCGGCATGGCCGAATTGGTCATAACGCTTGCGTTTTTCGGTGTCTTTTAAGACTTCGTAAGCCTCGTTTATTTCTTTAAATTTGGCCTCGTCGCCGCCGCGATCCGGGTGATGTTCAACAGCGGCTCGCCGAAAGGCTTTTTTGATCTCGTCGGCGCTGGCGTCCTTTTTAACACCTAAAACTTCGTAATAATCACTCTGCGCCATCGTTATATTTTACCTTATTTACTTAAGCTCTTCCGCCAGCCAGGCCTGAGCCTGGCTGGAAACTTGTGGCGCCGGCAAGGCTTGCAGCACAAACTTGCTACTTTTTCTTGTCGTCGACGACTTCACCTTCGACCGGCTCATCCTTGTCGGCTTTGGCGTTTTTGGAATCATCGTCATCGGACTTGGAGTCATCGCTGGAGTCGCTGGCGCCGGAGTCATCAGACGGCGTACCAGCAGCTTGGGCTTGCTCGTACATCTTGGCGCCGATGGGCATCAGCTTGTCGTTCAGCTCGCTGGCGGCTTTTTCTAAGTCATCTTTGGTAGCTTTATCGTCGGCTACGGTCTTGCGGGCGGCTTCCACAGCTTCATCCAGCACTTTTTCATCGTCTTCACTTATCTTATCGGCATTGTCTTTCTTGAGCTTTTCGGCCTGGTAAACAGCGCTGTCTAGCAGGTTGCGGGCTTCGACTTGCTCTTTTTTAGCCTTGTCTTCGTCGGCGTGAGCCTCGGCTTCTTTGGCCATTTTTTCGACTTCGGCTTTATCCAGGCTGCCCGAGCCACTGATAGTAATATTCTGTTCTTTGCCCGTGCCCTTATCTTTGGCGGTGACGTTCAAGATGCCGTTGGCGTCAATATTAAAGGTGACTTCGATTTGCGGGATGCCGCGCGGTGCCGGTGGAATGCCATCAAGAATAAAGCGACCGAGCGACTTATTGCCCTCAATCATATCGCGCTCACCTTGGGCGACGTGGACTTCAACCTGCGGCTGGTTGTCAGCAGCGGTGCTGAAAGTTTCGGATTTGCTAGTTGGGATGGTGGTGTTGCGCTCAATCAGCTTGGTCATGACACCGCCCATGGTTTCAATACCGAGGCTTAGCGGTGTAACGTCGAGCAGCAGAACGTCTTTGACGTCACCTTGAAGCACACCGCCTTGGATAGCAGCGCCCACAGCCACAACTTCGTCCGGATTAACACCCTTCATCGGCTCTTTGCCAAAGATTTTCTGAACTTTTTCCTGGACGGATGGCATGCGAGTCATACCACCTACCAGCACTACAGCATTGATGTCGCTGGCCTTGAGGTTGGCATCTTTAAGTGCCTTCTCGCACGGCGTAGCTGTTTTATCAATTAAATCAGATACCAGACTTTCCAGCTTGGCGCGCGTTAATTTGTGCTCGAAGTGCTTGGGGCCTTCGGCATCGGCCGTTAGAAACGGCAGATTGACGTTGACTTCTTGAGCGGTAGATAGCTCAATTTTGGCTTTTTCAGCCTCATCGCGCAGCCGCTGCATGGCGGCATTGTCGCTGGTCACATCTATGCCTTGCTCTTTTTTGAACTCGTCGGCAAAATAGTTGACGATCACGCGGTCAAAGTCGGCGCCGCCGAGGTGAGTGTCGCCGTTGGTGGATTTGACTTCGAATACGCCATCGCCAAGTTCCAGAATCGAAACATCAAAAGTGCCGCCGCCGAGGTCGTAAACAGCAATCTTTTCATCTTTTTTACTATCTTTGTCGAGGCCATAAGCCAGGGCAGCAGCCGTTGGTTCGTTGATGATACGCTTGACTTCCAAGCCGGCAATTTTGCCGGCGTCTTTGGTGGCCTGGCGCTGGCTGTCGTCAAAATAGGCCGGCACGGTGATGACAGCTTCAGTAACCTTATCTCCCAGGAAACTCTCGGCATCAGCCTTGAGCTTTCCAAGAATCATGGCGCTGATTTCCTCTGGGCTGTAGTCTTTGTCAGCCATCTTGACCTTAACGCCATTGCCACTCTTAACAATCTCGTAGCCCATCAGTTTGATGTCGCGCTGGACTTCTTTATCATTAAAATTGCGGCCGATTAGGCGTTTAACTTCATAAATCGTGTTTTTGGGGTTAGTCACCTGCTGGCGGCGGGCAACTTGCCCAACCAGCCGTTCACCATTTTTATTGACGGCCACGACACTCGGCGTGGTGCGAGCGCCCTCACTGTTAGCGATAATTTCCGGCTTGCCGGCTTGCATCACAGCCATGGCCGAGTTGGTGGTACCTAAATCGATTCCGATAATCTTGCTCATTAACTTGTCCTTTCCTTGGGTTGTTAGCAGTCCTTAGCTTCTACTGCCAGTGTAGTAAATTAGCACTCTCGTGTCAAGAGTGCCAACTGTTGTTATTTAGTCTGCGAATTGCTCTTCCCACATTGCTGCTTGATGAACTAGAGTGAGTGCTTCAATACACTCCTCTTTGGTGCCTGTTTCAGATATTTCTAGCAGTCTAGGGTCACAAGTCGCCCCGCTGACACGAGATAGCTGCTGTCTCAAATGATCAAGCGCTTCCGGTCGATCATCTTTTTTAAAAGCCACCATAGCCTCGTCAAACAGAGCCATCCTATCTATTGGTGATAGTCCTTCCCCCGAAAACCTGCTCATGTTAGCTCTTGACACGAACCATGGCGTGACGAATGACGTCGTCGCCCAATTTGTAGCCTGGTTGAAGTTCTTCGCTGATAATCTCGCGCTGCCCGTCACCCTCTTCCATGCTGACAGCCTCGTGCAGATGAGGGTCAAAGTGTTCGCCAACGGTTTTAATGCGTTCCACGCCGATGTCAGCCAGCGTTTGCTCGAATTGTTGGACAACAGCTCGGACACCTTTGATGTAAGCATCATGCTCCAGATTTTTGGGCACGTGCTTTAGAGCGCGTTCAAAGTTATCAATTACTGGTAGTAGCTCACTGACGACGTTGGCTTTAAGCCGAGTCCTCAGGCCGGCAATTTCTTCCTCGTGCCGGCGGCGCAGATTGACGGCATCAGCTCGTTCACGCTGCAAGGCCTGGGTCAACTGGGCAATTTGTGATTGCGCACCGATGGCACCGCCGCCGGTTTTAGCGCTTTTAGCTCGAGTCATGAATCACTCCCGACGAATTCAATTTCCTTGTTAGCGATGCCAACTGCACCCAAAAAAGCTATGCCAGCAATGCCACACAATATGTTCTCGGTCTGGCGGGCGCCCTCTTGTACTAACTCATCAAAGTATGCGTCAGTTCGTCTCCCCAGGCTTTCCGTATCCGTCTTTCCTTTTTGCAGGTGGCCTGCGTAAAAATGGGTCAGGTCTGCCAGAATTTCTAAGTTGCTTGGAAGTTTAGGCATACAGCACTTCCTCCAGTTCCTGGCCGGCGCGAGCCACAAGATGCATGACGTCACGATAGCTTTGACGGGTCGGGCCGAGAGTACCAATGTAGCTACGGTCGCTAAACGGACTGCGGAAACGGCTGATAATCAGGCTAACGCCGGCTGTCCGGCCGATTGGGTTTTCGCTGCCGATGTAGACACTCAAAGGTTTGTTGGGAGCAGCTTCACGCAGCCACGGCTCCAGATTGTCTAGAAGGTTAGCGACCTGCTGCACTTGGGCACCGCCAATGAATTCCGGCTGACCAAATAGATTGGACAGGCCGCTCATATATAGTTGCGGGCCAATGGTCGCCAAACCAAGGTTATGGGTTAGCTCGACCAAGGTATCAACGGCGTTGCGAATGGTGCGTTCCGGTGCGCCGGCCTGCTGGACGCGCGAGGCCAGAGCCCTTTCGCTGCGGCGTTCCGGTAAAGTTTCCATACCAAACTCATTCAAGGTGTTGACATAATATCGATAACCTTTGTCTGTCGGTACGCGGCCAGCACTGGTGTGTGGCTGCATGATGAATCCGAAGCGTTCCAGTTCGGCCATTTCGGCTCGGATAGTTGCTGAACTGACATTGAATAACTTGGCTAACAGCGTACTGCCGACTGGACTGGCTACTTCGGCAAACTGCTCAATGATGGCAAACAGAATCTGCTGTTGTCGCTCACTCATAATGCTTGCAGTATAGCTTTTTGGCACTCAAAACACAAGAGTGCCAGTTTGAGAATTATTTTGTTTGTTCTAGATGAGTCTTAATATCATGGGCTAATTGCTCGGCCACCGCCCGGGCGGCTGGATCATTCGGCGCAGTGTGGTTTTGGGCCTGAACTACGGCTTCCACCTGGTCAAAGGTCGTGGCCAGGTCGTCGTTGATGACAGCCACGTAATAGTCAGTGTTGAGCAGCTGCCCCAATTCATCTAGGGCTGTTTGCAGGCGTAAACGCGAATCAGCTACGTCCACCACATCACCGTAACGGCGTTGCAAGCGCTCCTGCCAGGTCTTAAAATCCGGTGGCAGTAGAAATATAGCCATCACTTTTGGGTCTAAGGCTTTGTACTCGGCCACGCCCTGCACTTCCAGATCGGTCATGGCAACTTTGCCTTCGTCATGGGCGGCTTGGATTTCGACTACACTAGTGCCATACAAGTTGCCACTGTAGAGCTTGGCTTCAATTAACTCCTGGCCATCGAGCATTTTTTCGGCGGTGGTCATATCAATGAAGTGATACTCGCGGCCGTCCTGCTCGACATTGCCATGGTTAATACGCGGCGGTCTAGTGGTGTGCGAAACAATGTGATGATAACGACCGGTGGCCAGCAATTTATCCTTGAGCGAATCCTTACCAGCGCCGGTCGGCCCGACCAGCAATAATATTGGCGTTGATTTAATAAGCTCGATGGTGGCTGCGGCTGGCTTGTAGGCCGCTAGTTTGGCCGCCAAAGATGCATTCATTGCTCAGTTGTAGCAGATTTAAGGGGAAAATAAAAGACTAAACGTAGTCGGTTTGACCGAACAGGCGCGGTTTCAGCATCAGTAAGCGCAGCAGAATGACATGCAAATGCAGACAGACGGTCAACACCACGAAAGCTAAGAAGGTGTCTAAGACAGTATTCACGATACCGACGGCGCCGCTGGCAAACTGCGTCAAGGCTATCACGTATGGCAAAATTGTGTGAATAGTAATTTCGGTGAATAAAACCCATCCCACCAGAACAACAATCCGAATTAACAGCCTACTCAGCTCCTGGCCTAGTAAACGCCAACGCCTAACATGAGTGAAGTTCAGCTCGACCATAAGCTCACCAACCCCACCTAAGGCATTAGCAATACTTATAATCAAGGAGTAAACCAGCAACCCAACGCAGCCCCACAAAACAAATAGCGGGATATCACTGATAAGCTGGTTGGATGAAAAATTATTACTGACAGTCAGCGAGCCAGTGCTCAGGCTCGGCGCGGCACTACCTTTATGGTCATCAAGTAGTAGTTGCAAACTACTGCCCGGAAAATGCAGCGCTATAACAGTGGTCATCATAACCGCCAAACTGGCGATGGCCGCCACCAAACCACTCAGCCAAGACGGGTTTAGCAAGATAACAAACAGTTTATGGTTATCGTCACTGGCGCCTAGAGATTGCTTGATAGATTTTGGCACCGTTTCATTGTAGGTCACGCCACAACTCAGCACAAGATTACGAGCCTCTTGACAGCGCCACGTCTGACGATTATCCTTAAGCTAAATATTAGTTTAGCTAGGAAACAAAAAATGAAACTCAAAAAACTAAACACTCGAGGCTTTTCGCATGATACGGTGTTACTTGCTATTGTTGTTATCTTCGCCATTGGCGGTGTCGGATATTTAGTAGCCAGCCATGCCGCCACACCTTGCAATACTCAGACTTTTGCGCCGGGCGATACCGGAACCTGCGTTGAATCGATTCAGCGCTTCGTTATTCAAAAAGACCGCGATGTATTTGGCAGCCAAACCGAGTATCCGTCCTCGAAAGTTATATATGGTAATTTTGGGTCGGTAACCTTGGGCGCGGTAGATGAGTATCAAAAAGACGAGAACATTGCAATTACCGGCAAGGTTGATGCTAATACCTGGTCTAAGCTGTGCGGCGATATTTACTACTGGAACAGCCCGGCCAACGATGCACATACCACCGAGTTTAACGCCTCGACCTTCCATCAATACGCCGATCCGACCGGCTGTGTTGCCTCAGTCCAAGCAATCGTTTCAAGTCAGACAACTGCAGCAGCCCAACCCCCGCAAGATATTACTGTCGAGCATCCAGCAGCGATTGGCAGCGGCAGCTCAACTACAAGCAATGTTAATGGAATCGGTGGCTCAGCCCAACCCAGCAGCACTACTATTGCTTTGGCTACAACCGGTAACCCACCGGTTGCTAATGCTCAACAGGTAAATACCGCAACAGGAGCCACGTCAAGCAAACCTAAACCTGGTGCAGCGACGGCACAGCAGACAAACACGGCAACCGGCGCGGTAAGCAGTTCGCCAGTAGTAACTAGCTCCACTCCTCAACCATCAACCTCCAGCCCATCATCGAGCAACCCACCAATCGGCTCATCTAGTGTTCTTACGGACCGATCTAGCTCTTCGGCAGCGCCGGCCAAGCGGAGTACTGTTGGCAAAATGATACATGATGTCGCAGCGCCGTTTGTTGGCATAGGGCACATTGTTAAAAGCTTCACACACGACATTACGGCGGCTTTCTAGTCCCTTTTGAGCAGCACTGTAAAAACTTCGGGTGGCAGGTCAACCCGGCCAAAGCGTTTGAGTCGTTTCTTCCCCTTGGCCTGTTTGGCCAGCACCTTTTTCTTGCGTGATACATCACCGCCGTACAAACCAGTCGTCACGTCTTTGCGGTAGGCACTGATGTCTTCGCGGGCAATAAACTTACCACCAATGCCGGCCTGCAAATTAACCTGAAAGTTCTGGCGCGGAATAATGTCTTTAAGCTTTTCGATGGTGCTGCGGCCGAGTTTTTGTGATTCCTGGCGGTGAACCATTAGGCTTAAGGCGTCAACACGATCGCCGGCTACGTAAAAATCCAGCTTGACCAAGTCTTCGGAGCGATAATCTGCCAGTTCATAATTGAAAGAGCCGTAGCCGCTGGTCAGGCTTTTGAGCTGATCGTAAAAGTCAGTCAGTAGATTGGCCAGTGGCGCCTCGAAGCTGATTAGTGCTTGCTGGTCTACGTAGCTCAAATTGGTCTGTTGACCGCGTTTACCATTAATCAGCTGGATGACCGCCCCCACATAATCCTGCGGAGTGACAATTTCACCCTTAATCCACGGCTCGCGGATTTCCTGGATTTGCGCCGGATCTGGCAATCCGGCCGCGCTTTTGATATCCAGCTCCTGGCCGCTGCTCAGGAGAATATGATAGTCGGTTGACGGGTTGGTCACTACCAGCTCTAGGCCGTATTCGCGTTCCAAGCGCTCGCGGACAATGTCCATGTGCAGCAACCCCAGAAAGCCAATTCGCACGCCAAAGCCGAGAACCGGCGAGTTTTCCGGCGTGAATTGCAGCGCCGAATCACTTAAAGACAGTTTTTCAATGGCATCTTTTAGCTCTTGGTATTGTTCGTTGCTATCCGGGAAAAAGCCGGCATAGACGAATGGCTGAACATCACGGTAGCCGGGCAAAGCCTGCTCCGCCGGCTTAGAGCTGAGCGTGATGGTGTCACCAACCCTGGCGTCGCGCGTTGATTTCAGGTTGGTCACAAGATAACCGATTTCGCCGGCTTCCAGAACCTTGCCCGGCGTCATCTCCGGTTTCAAGACACCGACTTCCAAGGCAATGCCACTGGCGGCCGTGGCCATCATTTTAATCTCTGAATTTTTGACAAGCGCACCGTCAACCACCCGAATATACAAAATTACGCCTCGGTAGTCGTCATAATAACTGTCAAAAATTAGCGCTCTTGTGGCTGGCAAGGTGGAGCTTTTAGGCGGTGGCACTAGCTTAACAATTGATTCCAGCACCGCTTCTACGCCCTGCCCAGTCTTGGCCGAAATTTGCAAGATATCTTTCTTTTTGCAACCCAGCAAACTGACAATTTCGGCGCTGACTCTCTCAACATCGGCGGCCGGTAAATCAATCTTATTCAAAACCGGAATGATCGTCAGCTCGGCGGCCATCGCCAAATAAACGTTGGCCAGGGTTTGGGCCTGCACACCCTGGGTGGCATCAACTACCAGCAGCGCTCCTTCGCAGGCCTGCAAACTGCGCGAGACCTCATAGCTAAAATCAACATGGCCGGGCGTGTCAATCAGGTTTAATTCATAATCTTGGTACTGCATCCTGACCGGCGCCAGCTTGATGGTGATGCCCTTCTCGCGCTCTAAATCCATCTTGTCCAACAGTTGAGCCCGCATGTCGCGCTTGGCAACCGTGGCGGTTAGCTCCAGCAAGCGGTCGGCCAAGGTTGATTTACCGTGGTCAATATGCGCAATAATACAAAAATTCCTAATATGAGCCTGCATGAGTTGGCATTATAACAGAGGTAACAAATATTTTGCATCGATGCTAGACTTAAATGATGCTTCTTTCCACTTATGCCATACTATTTATTTTTATAGCAAGTGACCTCTATTTAAGCCGAGGTTTATACACACAGATGGCCTTACCGCGTAAAAGAGCTATTGTTTTTCTAAACCTTGGGTTCATTGCTCAATTACTGATGTAGGGCGTTACCTTTGGGGTCACGAGTTGTGTTAACGCACATCAAACACTTGCCAATTTTGACGGATGTAAATTAGGACATCCATACGAAGGTATTGTCGCATAATCGGTCTCTCATCAATCTTGCTCTCTTTCGCCGGATTTTTACTTGCCGCAAAAAACAAATTTCTAGGAATATTTACTTTCTCTCTCCCATTGATAATAGGTTTCGTCTTGTCGTCCTTTATCGCGATTTTTGCGCTTGGCTCGCCTTGCATCCACTAGCAAATGATTACGCTTGGAATTTAATCGGACTGAGAATTATCTTTTTGGCGCGGCTGAGCAGTGGCCGGACTTCCTCTAGATCGAACAGTGCAGAGACCGCAATGTGCACGCCAAAAGTAATACCTGCAATAAATATCAGTTTGCTGCCAAGGGTCAGGATACCACGATCATTGATGCCAAGCGGGTAAAGTGAAATCATAATAAAAGCCGCCACAACACTAAAGCCAGTTACCGATAGAATTTTCCAGACACCGTTCCAGAAATGTGCGTCAAACAGCCGGTGATCACGTTTCAGCATAATGCTCGACAAAATAAAGACCTCGATCATAGCTACCAGCGATTGTGCCAGAGCCAAGCCGGATACCCCGTAGCCACGCGGCGCTGGCCTAGCCAGGGTGACTGCCAGAACAACATTCAAAGCAATCGTAAACAGCGACACGAACAGCGGCGTTTTGGTGTCTTTTTGGGCATAAAACCAGCGCGAAATGATGGAGTACAGGATTCGGAAAAAGATGGCTAATACCAGAAAACCGAAAATGGTGGCGATCTGTGGGCTGCCCTTGGCATAAATTAAACGTGCCAGGTAACCGCGGGTGAAGTAGCATATTACCGCTAACGGTGCCGCTATCCAAATCATCGCTCGAATAACCATCAGAAAATCATGGCGAAACAAGTCGGGTCGGCCTTGGCTAAGTCGGGCATTGAGCTGCGGGAAGGCCGCCGTCGAGATTGCCGTACCGATCAACAAAATCGGTGCAGTACTCAAAATGAAAGCATTGTTGTAATAGGTTATGTTGCCGCTGCCCAGTCCGCTGGCAATGTGCGTTTCAACAATGTTTTCGACCTGATCCATGCCCTGGTCAAGCGAGCGCGGCGGTAGGTTACGCAAGATGATATGAAAGTCCCGGCTACGCCAATTAATCCGCGGCTGCCAACGAAAACCGGTTTTCGTTAGGCCGCCAACGACTATCAAAAGTTGAACTACGGCGCCAATCAGGGCGCCCAAGCCAAGCCCGACCAAACCCAGATGATGCGGACCGCCATGATGGCCGGGTGCTTCGCTGAATATCAAAACGGATGTAATAATTGTCAGGTTGTAAAACAACGGCGCTATGGCGTAGAAAAAGAACCTACCCATAGTCTGCTGAACGCTTGTTAGTACGCCGGAGATGCTGAATAACAGCGGGTTTAAGGCCAGTAAACGCATGATGCTTGCAGCCGTATGTAGCTGAGGCGGACTAAGTCCGGGTGCTACCACATGTTTAATGAGCGGGCCGGCAAACAATAACATAATTACACTGACCACGGCCATGATGATGGCCAGCAGGTTCATCAACGAGGCTGACAGCTCCCAAATGCCCCGCTTATCGCCTTTGTAAAAGCGGTCAGACAGTACAGGCATAAAAGCCACGCCCAGGGCACCGGCGGCCAGTGTAAAGAAGAATAAATCAGGTATGTTGAAGGCCGCGAAATAGGCGTCAGTGCTGTGCGGTCCGGTAGTCGGAAAGTTACTATTGACCAGCTTGGTACGCAGGAAACCCAGCAACTGGCCGGCAAAAGAAGTAGCCACTAATAGGGCAGCCACATTGGTAATGCTCAGACGGCTTTTCTTTTTAACTGGCGCTGGCGCGGTCGGGTTCATTCACGAACTAGTATAAAGCAGCGGCGGCTGGAAGTTTAGCGCCTTTGAGAGCATCCAGAACTTCGGCAGCGTCAACGGTTTCTTTTTCGAGTAACCGGTTCTTGAGTATCTCTAGGGCGTGGAGATTAGCTTTGATAACGAGCCGCGCGCGATTTGCAGCTTCGGTAATCAGGCTTTCGACTTCATCGTCAATAACTTTGGCGGTTTCGTCGGAGTAGTCGCGCTCGTGGATGAGTCGGTCAATCATCATGCCGTCGTCGGTGTGGAAAACCTGGTTGCGCAGCTTTTTGCCCATACCTTGGTTGACAATCATGTCGCGGGCTAATTCGGCAGCACCCGGCAGATCACTTCCGGCGCCGGTGGTGACGTGGTCGTAGCCAAGGATTATTTCCTCGGCCATCCGGCCGCCCAGAGCCACGGCCAGCCGGTCTTTGAATTGCACCAGTGACATGAACATGCGGTCTTCAGGTGGGATAGACCAAGTCACACCGCCGGTCTGGCCACGGGGGATGATTGTCACCTTGTGGATCGGGTCGGCATCCGGTAAGACATGACCGACCAGGGCATGGCCAGATTCGTGGTAGGCTGTGACCTCTTTATCCTTTTCGGTCATAACTTTACTCTTGCGCTCCGGACCAATAGCCACACGTTCAAAGGCTTCGGTGACATCACCTTGGGTGATTTCATTATGCGAATTGCGGGCGGCAATGATGGCTGATTCGTTGGCGATGTTGGCCAGATCGGCACCGGAGCTGCCGGCCGCTTTGGCTGCCAGAGCGTCGAGGTCAACATTTTTGGCCAGCGGTTTCTTGGTGAAATGAACTTTTAGAATGGCCTCACGGTCTTTGCGGTCGGGCAAGCCAATATTGACGCGGCGGTCAAAGCGGCCAGGCCGTAGCAGCGCCGGATCGAGCACGTCGGATCGGTTGGTGGCGGCCAGAACAATCACGTTTTGACCTTGCTCAAAACCGTCCATTTCGACAAGAATCTGGTTCAGCGTTTGCTCACGCTCATCGTGTCCACCGCCCATGCCGGAACCGCGGCGGCGGCCGACGGCGTCAATCTCATCAACAAAAATAATACAGGGCGCATTCTTTTTGGCTTTGGCAAACAAGTCACGCACCCTTGAGGCACCGACACCTACAAACATCTCGACAAACTCCGAGCCGGAAATGCTAAAGAATGGCACATTGGCTTCACCGGCTACTGCCCGAGCGAGCATGGTTTTGCCGGTGCCAGGCGGACCGATAAGTAGCACACCTTTGGGAATGCGCGCACCCATGCTAGCAAACTTTTTAGGGAACTTCAGGAATTCAACAACCTCTTCCAAATCTTGTTTGGCCTCATCAGAGCCGGCAATGTCGCGAAAAGTAGACTTATCCTTTTCGTTGCCGTACAGACGGGCACGGCTTTTGCCAAAACTGAGCGCCTGATTACCCTGACCCTGAGCGCTGCGTAGCATAAAGTACAATAGCCCGCCAATCAGTACTACCGGCAAAACGACGTTTTCGGCTAAGACAATCAAGCCCGAGCTAGTTGACGATGCCGCTTTGTAGGTAACACTAACTTTTGAGGTGTTAAAACCCTGGTCTTTGAGGCTGGAGTTAGCATCTACATATGCCTTGAGAGTGGCGTGGTTCTGGCCTTTGGGCGTAATTTGCAGCTCATTACTATTAACCACCATTGAGCTGTACTTGCCGGCGTTGGTATCGGCAATGGCTGTGCTGGCGCTGATTGACTTGAGCGTGCTGGGTTGATTGTATGCCGCCAGAATTATCAAGCCAAACAGCAGTATCAGAGCGATAAAACCGGCATTCTTGGCATTGCGCCGGTTACTACCAGACGGTTTGCGTTTAGTGCCGCGCGGTTGGTTATCCATTGTCAGCCATTATACCCCGAGTCATATTTTTTGCCTAGCGCTCCGGCACCTGGAGTGCCAAATTATGTTTATTGACTTTGAGCATGTAGCCGTCAAGCACCGGAAAAGTCTGTCCGGACGAGGCTGTTTTGGCGGCCACCACCAATCGCTCCAGCGTCTTTTTGTCAAAACCACTGACTGCCTGGGAGCGCAGCCAGGCAGCCATGACTTCGCGCGCCACGCGGTGCGGCAGTTTATTGTAGAATGTCCTCTCCACTTCCTCATTAACAGATTGAGCCGATAGTTGCTTAACAAGTAAAGTATCGAGCTCAGCGTTGATGTCACGCGTTTTATTAACGAGTTTTAATAATTTTTGGCGACCATTTACGCCAAGCCTGGGCAGAATTTTCTGCCGCACATAATTGCGCAGGTAGTCCAAGTTTTGGTTTGACTTATCCTCTCGCCATTTCAGCTCATTGGTTTGAGCATATTTCAATAAGTCATTTTTGGTTACACCAAGTAATGGACGAATAATATCTGGCTGGTTCTGAAGCGCCGTCAAGCCTTTGCGACCGGTACCACGCAGTACATTGATGATGGCCGTTTCCAGCACGTCATCTTGATGATGCGCCGTGATAATTGCCCGGGCATCGCTAGCTTGCCTAATCCGCCGCAAAAAACCATAGCGCGCTGCCCGGGCTTTGGCCTCGCTAGCCCCAGACCCCAATCGACCTTCTTCATAAACAAACTTCAGGCCGTAATCTTTGGCCAGAGTTTGGACGAATTCCCTGTCCCTGCCCGACTCATCTCTCATGCCATGATCGAAATGCGCCACCGTTAACTCTAGATCAGGCCGTTTTTGCAGCATATCCATGAGAACAACTGAATCAACACCGCCACTCACTGCTACCACATACTTGCCGGGTTCCGGAAAAACTACTTCGTTCATATCTTATTATTCTAGCAGCCAAGCTGGCCAACAGATGTAAATCGTGTTATATTGCCATCTGTTCTTAGAGCGCACATGGCGGCGTAGCTCAGCTGGTTAGAGCACAGGACTCATAAGCCTGGGGTCAGTGGTTCAAGTCCACTCGCCGCTACCATTTTATAAAGATTTAATCATTTTTGGCGACTATCCCTTTATAGCAAGTAGACGGGTTAAACTTCTTTCTTATCGTTAAGTTTGAAGTTAACACCACAGGTTTCACACCTGACTTTTTTTCCCGCCCCAATATCGCTTAATTTGAATGTTAACTTACCGCTACACTTTTTCTTTGGATTAGGACACGGCATATTCATTGGAATATCTTTTGGGTCATTAAAGTTAGTCTCGACTTTTATGTTCAACATAACCCCTCCTATTTACGGCTTAATTGTAGCACCATGGTAGTACCATTACGCTCATGCTATAAAATATTAAGCAATATAATCAAGACAGCAATGCCGCCAGTGTCATCCGCGACATTGTCAGTGGCAGCAATGGCAGCTGCAGTCTTAGCTTGGCCTATCTATGCAAAGCCGGCACTGGTTATGATGGCCCAACCGGGTTGAAAGTGCTTTCTCATCTGTAAATTATAGGAGTTCTGCTATGATGCATGTATGCATTTCGGGATAATCGCGCTGGTGTTCGGGGTGATGTTTGTAGCCGAATTACCCGATAAATCCCTGTTCGCCTCGTTAATTCTGGGCAGCCGTTTTCCGGCACAATATGTTTGGCTGGGAGCAGCCACAGCTTTCTTAGTACATGTGATTATTGCTGTCACAGCCGGCAGCTTGTTGACGCTATTGCCACACCGCATCCTGGAAGGCGTAATCGCCGCCTTATTTTTGGCCGGTTCGGCGTTGGTTTTCTCCGGCCGCCACGGGTTAGAAAATCCACCGAAATTTCACAAACCTGACTTAGAGACTGTGCATCATCCCATGAAAATCTTTGCCACGGCTTTCGGCGTAATTTTCATCGGCGAATGGGGTGATATTACCCAGATTGCCACCGCCAACTATGCCGCTAAGTATCATGACACGCTGAACGTGGCCATTGGTGCCACGCTTGGTCTCTGGAGCGTCACTGCTCTGGCCATCATCTTTGGCACCAAAGCCCTAACACTGGTGCCGCCCAAGATTCTGCAAAAGGTGACCGGGCTGGTGCTACTAGCCTTTGGCCTTTTCAGCGCGTTGTCGGCCATCCGGTAGATTTCCAGCCGAAACCAAAAAGCCCGGCCTGATGCCGGGCTTATGGCTGCAGTCGGTTGACTCTATAGCTTCTTCAGCCAGTGGTCAATACGCAAAATGCCTTGATTAGACGTTGGCGCTAATTCAAAAGCCAAACCATTATTGGTTTTCATGCGTGCTTTACGCTCCTCTTTTTATTTTTGGTGGTTTTTGTTTGTGACCCGCGAAACATCGTTTACCGTACACAGATTCCCGGTTTCGCTTGACCTCTAGCGTATCATACTGCTTAAGCTCCAGGGATTGCAAGCCCAAATACTAATAATCTGTTGTACTTTTTACCGACCGGCTGGTCACCCAAAAGGCAATAATGGCCAGCACTATTAGCAACCCGGGGATTACCAGATAGGCAGCATCGATGTGGTGCTTTGCTAAAGAAGGGGTAGTTGGAGTTGATTGAACTGTTTGGCTCTGAGAACTTGCTCCACCTAAGGCAACCGTTGGCAGAGCGGTCGGACTTAAGGATATGCCGCCCTGGCTTTTTAATAAATTGGCACCGGCATTGGGTTGTACGCTGTTAGTCTGTGCCTGACCACCGCCCCCGGGCGTAATTATTTGCGGATTACCGGTTGTCGCCTGCGTGCCCGACCCCTGCCCCGCTGTAAGTTGATCTGCCATCAGTTAACTATTGTAAAGCAAGCCCGTCGGTCTGCCTAAGACGGGTTACCCCTCTGTAAAATCTTCTGGGCCGCCAATATTATCCACATGGCTGCCGTCAGAGAAGTTGTGAAGGTCGCATACCAAAGTGACAAGCTGGCATAAGTAACCGCGAACAGTACCAAGACAGCACTTGTTATGGTGCTAGTCCAAAGAGCAGGCTTATGATGGCTCAGTACTGTGGGCACCAATGCTATAGCTAATGCTAGCTGTCCGACTGCGAGAACAATATCTTGCCACTCGTGCATAGGCTTATCATAGCAAATTACGGAGGCCGCTTACCTAACGCGGGTCATCAATCGCAAGTTGGCAATGTACATCCGGGCATCCAGTTTAGGATGGACATTCAGGTAGTTCATGTGTTTGTCGACGAAAGATATCGTATTATCGGGGTACTGCAGACTGTTGGCGCTGTAACTTGATTGGGTATTATAGGTTTTGTCGCTCATCATGAACTGGAGCTTTTGCCTGATCGCCAGGCCCTCTTGAGAGTCCAAAAAACCACTTCTTGTCTTAAATGTCGCCATAACTATCTTTTTAGTATACTCCTGTATCTGTCTGACCCCTAATCGAATCCTGCGGCATAAAAACAGCCTCGCATCTAGGAGGCTGTAAACAATGGTTGCGGGGGCAGGACTCGAACCTGCGACCTCGTGGTTATGAGCCACGCGAGCTGCCGCTGCTCCACCCCGCGTCGAGTGGTCAGGTAATTGTATCAAACAGGGGTAGTTTAGTCAATTATTGCTGTTCGGCCGGTGCAGGAAAAAATCGACCCAGGATTGTAAATTACGTTGGTAGGCCGGTTGATTTACCTTGGTCAGGTCGGGTTTGGTCGGTGATGGTAAATTAACCGTGTAGGCCAGAGCCACACTCTCGGGCACAATCAGCTCTGTCTCGCCGGGCGCCGCCAGTCCAAAGTTCTGGCGAGCTGACAATTCCAGGTATTGGTTGCTATTCAAATAGTTATTCTGAAGCGCCAAGTTATTATTCTGCAACTGCTGGATGGTGTTCTGCTGGTTGATCACTGATATCTGTTTTTGCAGCCCATAATTAGTTTGGATAGTTTTGATACCGCTCCAACTGACTAACAGTACGACGACCACAAATAATAGCTGTCCGACAAAACGAACATCGTTCAGCCGTTGCAGGAACTGCGATATTTTATCGATGTATTGTTTTTTTGTTAGCATGCGCTTTTACCTCTATCATTATATAACTTTCATCTAAATCTGCTATACTTTTTATCTGTTAGGCGCCAGTGCCAGCGGCACACTTTTTAAGGTCTTGGGGGTGTAGCTCAGTGGTTAGAGCAGTCGGCTCATAACCGATTGGTCCCTGGTTCAAGTCCAGGCACCCCCACCAAATAATTGACGCTTATGACAAGTTATGATATAGTTTTGTAATGCCTAGAGTAGAGAGTGCAACTTTATTCACGCCTGGTCGAGCATCTTACCTAGATGAGTCTGACGTCTTACAGTTAACGACGGCCTCACAGAGACGTGCAGACGTAGCCGCAGAAACCTATGATGCAGACGTTCATGATAGTGCTATATTTGCCGGTGGTTTCCCGGGTCTAACCCAAAGGTGGGATAAATCGCTAACCCCTCCCCCTAATAGACGTGAGGCTCACCTGATGGCAGTCCCTTTAACCAGCAGGCTTAACTCTGAACATAGAAGTACTTCTGAGATTGGAAGTGTAGTTCTCACCCAAGGTGATTCCAGCAATAGTTTTGGTGATGTTATCCTTTCCGTGGAGCGCGGCCTGCTTAATCCAGATGCCTTTAATAGCAACGATTCCCACGGTATAGACTTGACCACTGGAGAACTTCACGGTAGACGTTTTCGCAGTATGTTATCCTTGGCGCTTGATATCGACCCTTCACGTATACGACGTGTGCCGATGAGGGACGTGTATGGTACACCTGCGTATCCTCGACAACCCGCTGTATCTACTGAAAAGGCCATAGCGACAGAGCTAGCTGCTATAGTCACAACAAAGCTTGTTCTTCGCAAGGTCAAACCTGGAGACCTCGAAGGGCTTAAGGATGCAGAGCAACAATTTATCGCTATAGCTTCCAAGCGTCCTTGATAATCTGTTAATTTAGTGATGACCAATCCGGTTGAGTTCTATGCTGGTTTGGTAGTATCTAACAATTGCCCTATGACTGATGTAGAGAACTCATTATGCCAAGCTCTAAACTGTTCATAAACTTGATTCCAAAAAATATTAGGCAAGTCCACCACATTTATAGTTAGGCTGCTTTTTTGATTTCGTAGAATACTTGGCCTTCGAATTCGGATCCTACGATTTCACCGGTCTTGTAATCAACAAATGCTTTATAGACTATCCGAAGTTCGGGACAGTTTTCTAGCATTGCTTCGATTTCTGTAGGACAAAAAACATGCCCAACCGTACTAACAGTTCTGTTGTCGACCTCGAAACTAGCGACGACGTCACCGGAGTTGGCACCATTTCTGTCAGCGGCAAGGTTGGTATCTACTATCTTCTGTCCGTAAGCTCGGGCGTTGTAACGATTATTAACATCAAGAAAAAGTCGCGCCCCGCTTGTCATACTATAAGCTATTTGGCCAAGTGCCGTAACTCTATCTGGAGCGCTCATGTGACCAAAGACATTCCATAGTGCAGTTACCATGTCATATTCGTCTTTTGTGTCAAGCTCAACGACCGACAATTGTTTTGCGCTAATGCCGGTTGCCTGCGCGAGCATTTGGGGGCTTTCGTCAATTCCTAAAACGGACTTGACGCCTAAAGCTTGGGCTATGCGCAATGTCCGACGCCCATCTCCACAACCCACGTCTAAGTATGATTGAGGATTAAGACCCGCAGCCCTGAAAACCACCAAAGCATCAACCATATTGAGATAAGGTAATCTTGGTTCAGAAATTACAGCGTACTGACCTGCAATCGCATCGTAAAATTCCGCGGAACTAACCGCACCATCTGTCATAGCCATATTTGCAGTATTCTTACATATAACTCATTAATAATCAAGGGTGCTTAGTGCTTTAGGATGGTTTTGATACTAGCTGGCTTAGCAGTTCGTCGGTGCCGGTGGCTTGCATCAGCAGCTCGCGCAACTCTTTGGCGCCGTCAAAGCCATTAATGTAAATTTTGCAGAATTTGTTAAGAGTCTGGATTGGGCGTTCGTGATTTTGCCAGGTTTGGGTGAATAGCTCTACGTGTTTTTTATAGAGACCGAGGCGCTGGTTTGGAGAGTAGTTCGGCCACGGGCTAAGTTCGGCAAAGGCGAAGGGATCGTTAAAAACACCGCGGCCAATCATAATGCCGTCGAGTTGATATTTGGCCGCTAGCTCCATAGCCTTTTGGCGGTTCGGGACATCACCATTGCCAATTATCAGAGTTTTAACACCCATTTGGTCTCTAAGCTCACGTATTTTGCCAATCTCATCCCAGTGTGCTGGCACCTTGCTCATTTCGCGGCGAGTGCGGCCGTGAATAGTCAGCATGTCGAGGTCTTGTTGCAGTAAGAATTCGATCCAGGACGGATCAATGTCGTTAAAGCCCAGCCGGGTTTTGACAGAGATTGGCACTTTGCCACGCGCTCCCTCGCGCGTGGCTTGAATGATTTCAGCCGCCAGTGGCCGGTCATTGGCCAGCGCAATGCAACAGCCGTTTTTAACCACCGATTTCTCCGGGCAACCGAAGTTGATATCAATTCCGGCAAAGCCCATTTTGACCAGCTCGGCGGCGGTCTGACGATAATTTTCCGGCTCAAGTCCCCAGATTTGGGCAACTAGCGGCTGCTCGGTAGCCGAAAAGCGCAATCTAAAATCAATCTTGCTGCGGCCTTCGGACTGCAAGCCATCGACGTTTACAAATTCCGTGTAATACAAATCAGCGGGTGCGCAACCAGCAATAATCTGCCGGAAAACAGTGTCCGTGACATCATACATCGGCGCCAGCGCCACAAAAGGCTTAGGCAACTTATCAAAAATACCCATAGTTCTCTAATTATAACTAGCTTATGTGTTTAAGCCTTACCGGTAGCGGATGCTCACGTGCTTTTTTTAGTGCTTTTTGTTTAGCTTGAAGGTCTTTTCTAAATCCATCTCTTAGGATCCGGGCGGCATCGACGGTAATATTGTCAGATCCTGCATCCTCCCAAAACTTATCCCAGGCTCTGCCTGCCAGCTTGTCGACTTTGTCTGGTGAAAACAGTCCGCTACGGCGCAATACAACTATACCTGCGGCTTTTTCGACAGACTGCCTAATAAATTCATACGTTTGTTCAATACTAAGTCTGTCGATGAACTCGCTCATGGTCTCACCTGTTTTATGCTCAGGCAAAGCTAATCTGCCTTTGGACGGCTTGGTAACGGTAAAGCCGTGTCGATGGGCGTAGCTTTTTTTTGAAACATTTTTGCCGGCACCTGTCAGGGCTGTTAAATAGTCTTGGTATCTTGCATCAATATTAACCGCTGCCACCGGCCTAGCCTCCTCACTTTTCTTGTCCCAAAGCACGAGTAACTCGGCAGCCTCGTCCGTTGGTTCAGGAATGTAAAGCCCATCAATACCTGTAAGTATGCGAGCCCGGCGTTCAGCATTTTTGTGGCCGGCGTATTGTTTGCGAAATTCTTGATATCTCTTATTAAGATCTTTTTGCAAAACTGGTCCAGCGTTGGCTTTTACCTGCCAGACCATCACACCTTTTCTGGTAGGTGATTGAGCCACTGCACGCCTGACGTCGATTCCCAAGAGTCGCGCAAACAGTTCTTTTGACCTGATATTTAAGTGAGCAAAATCTCGATTTGCCCGATCAAGTTCCTGCTCTATGATTATCGGCTCGCTGGATAGTTGTGAAATATTGTTTGCATCACCTTCCCGACTGGTTACTATTTGTTTTTTCAGCTCTGCCCGATATTCTGAGTTCGCATGCTCTTCGTCAAATAGCTTAAAAATTTCCAAAGCGGTCTGATTGGGCACTAACTCCGGCAGGGGCGGTTCGGGCAGCTCAATTATTTCGTCGTAGGGAGGCATTTTGACATTGTCCTGTCCAGACAGAACTCGTTTTCGGTACTTAACTTTTTCAGGTTCATCGCCGCCGTAGTAATCACGAAATTGCTCGAACAGCTCGGTATATTCCGGTTCATCGAGACGAATTTTTGCTACAATCGCGGAAACATCACTCTGTTGCTCCCTTCGATGTGATTGCTCCTGGTTTGCTACTTCAGATCCTGCAGCCCGCGCAAAGTAGTATTCGGCGTATAGTGCATCTTCCGCAACTTTTTGTGTTAATTTTGCCTGTAACTGGTCTGTCGATTTCTCATATGTGGTTGCCGATAGATCACCAGCAAGTTCCATTTCAGCTAATATTGCTCGTGCAGCAGTAATATATTTGTCGCAGTTGAGCTGTTTAACACTCTCTTCCTGTAAGTAGTACACGGCAGCTACGGCATCTCTCGTAAAAATAAGCGGTTCTGGGGAGATGGTTGCTATAGAACCAAACTCCATAGTCCCAGGGAGACGGGATTGATCGGGAGCAATATGTGCACGAGCAGGAGGAGGCATTTCAGTATTCTATCATATTTATGCAAATTTACAAGAGGTGGGGGCTCGAGAATTATTCCCACTTGAAAACGCGGAAAGCCACGGCGTAAATTACTACAAACCAGATGCCGATTAGGCCAAGCTGCGGGCCAATATCGAGCAGACTCTTGCCTTCGGTTGTGAGCTGGCGCAATCCGTCAATTACCGGTGTTAGCGGTAGATAGGAGGTCAGGGTTTGTAGCCAGTGCGGCATCAGGTAACGCGGGAAGAAGGTGCCGGATAGGAACAACATCGGGAAAACAATAATGTTACTTAGCGGCGCGGCTTGACGCTCATTCTTAGCCCAGCCGCCGATGGCCAGACCTAGCCCCAAGATCATAAATATACTCAAAATCGTAAAAAGGGCAATCTCCAGATAGTTGCCATCGACCTTCAGGTGGAAGACTTTGATGGCCACTAAAAACTGGATGGCAATGCTGATGATGCCGGTGGCTGCCTGGCTGAACATCGTGGCCAGAAAATACTGCCAGACGCGTAACGGCGTGGTGTGCAACCGGCGCAGAATACCCTGCTTCTTAAGTTCCGGGAAGACATTGACTGGTCCGAAAATACCAATACCAATGATTGAGAAGCCGAGCAACCCAGAGAAGGTGTAGTCAAAACTGGTCAATCCTTTCTGATTTAGTTCTTGACCGTTCACCGCAAAAGGCTGAGCCGTGGCAGTCACAAACTGGGCATTCAGTCCTTTAACAACACTTTGTAATACAGTTGTTAAAGTCTGTCCGGTACCGGAGGTTGTCTGGTTATAGAGCACCACAGCCTGGCCGGTCGGGTACGGATGACCGGCCTGAATCATGCCAAAGCTGGAAGGCAGTACTATAATGCCGTCAATTTGGCTCTTGCTCATGCTGTCTTTGGCGGAGCTTAGCGACGTCAGCGACTGATTAACCTTGAAGGTTTTGCTGGCGTCGAGTTGCTGCACAAAGCTGGTGGCAAAGGCTGTTTTTGATTGGTTAATGACCGCAACATTGAAAGTAACATTGCCGTCGCCCTTGGTTAGGCTGCCAAAAACAAACAAAAAGATTAGCGGGAACAGGATGGCGAAAAATTGTGCCAGGCGATCGCGGAAGAAACGCTTGGTGCTGAGCTTGGTAAAAGTCAATACCGTCAGTAGTTGTTGTTTCACGCGACTAATCCCTCAGCGCCTTGCCAGTTAAATCAATAAACACGTCGTCCAGGTTGGCCTGTTCGACCTTGATCTCTTTCTTAAAGCCGCGCTTCAAGAGCTGCTGGATAAGCTTATGGGGCGCATCCAGGGCAACGATTTTACCGTTGTCCATGATGGCCACGCGGTCGCACAGCAGTTCGGCTTCGTCCAGATAGTGGGTGGTCATGATAACCGTAACACCCTTGTCGCGTACAAAGCGGATTAAATCCCAGAGGTTGCGGCGGGCTTGCGGATCCAGACCGGTAGTAGGTTCGTCGAGGAAGAAGACTTTCGGGTCGTGCACCAAGGCCGCGGCAATACTCAGTCGCTGACGCTGACCACCCGACAATTGCTCAGCGTAACTGTTGGCCTTTTTGCCAAGTTGAACCTCGTCGAGCAGGGCTTGCGGGTTGGTACGGGTACCATAGGCGGCGGCAAACATTTCAATAATCTCGCTGACCTTCTGCTTATCTTGAAAAGCCGGTGTCTGCGGTTGGACACCGATAATCTGCTTGATGCGGTTGGGATGCTCGGCGACATTGATGCCGTCAACAAAGATGGTACCGCCGTCAATTGGCCGCAAGGTTTCAATTATTTCCAGGGTAGTCGTTTTGCCGGCACCGTTCGGCCCCAGGATGCCGAAAATTTCGCCTTTTTTCACTTCAAAGGAAATGCCGTCAACGGCCGCCTTACCATCGTAGACCTTTTTCAGGTCCTTAATTTTCAAAATCGCATCAGTCATGTCGCTAAAAACCATTGTAACAAAAAAGCACCCAGCCGAAACTGGATGCTTTAATTATAGGTTATAGGAAGTGCCCATAAACGGCACCAATTAACCTACTTGCGCTTGACGGTCAGGAAACCGTTGCGTGGGTTTTCGTTGACTTCAAAGCCATCCGGCAGATCAGTAGCCTCAGGGCGCTGGTCTTTGCTGAAGTAGTAGATAGTTTGCTTTTTGCCACCACGTAGAACAACGTCCTTGGAATTTAGGTAATATGTTACGCCTTTAGAGTTAGTGTGCTTGTAAGCCATATGGACTCTCCCTCTTCTTACCATTAGTAATGTACCCCTAACATACTCTGGTGCTACCAACGCTGTCAACCCTGAAGTTGATTTCGTCTTGCGTGAGCGTCTACCTTGTATTACACTGGGTCGGTAAGCATAAAAGTAATAAAAGGTGGAGTGGCAAGCATGGATTTTTCTAATCGCAACATACAAACACCGAGTGCGACACCTGCAACGCATGTAGCACCGGCTGGCGAGCCTAACGGCAAGCGGAGACGATCGTCAGAAAAGAGAATGTGGGGACGCTTTGGTATTGTGGCAGCAACTTTAGCGGTGGTTATCTTATTAGTTGGCTTGATAGTTTTCGTCGCAACCGGCAATAATATCAAAAGCGAAGATAAGTATGTTTATACCAATAAACTACAAGCAGTTTTCCTGAATACCGGCCAGGTCTATTTTGGCAATATTACCGAGCTGAATACGCGCTACGTTGTGCTGACCAATATCTACTACTTGCAGACCAGCAATAGCTCCGGCGCGAGTGCTAGTACTACCACTACCTCTAGCGCCAATACCAACGTTTCGCTAGTCAAGTTAGGCTGCGAATTACACCAACCATATGATCAGATGGTCATTAACCGCTCGCAGGTTACTTTTTGGGAAAACCTAGAAGATACCGGCCAGGTCGCCAAGGCAGTAGCTACCTTCCAGAAGGAAAACCCCAACGGTCAGAAGTGTAGCGATCAAAGCGCTAGCTCCAGCAGCACCGCCGGTAGTAGTGTCCAGAGCGCTGGCACCGGCCAATAATTTAATTGGCTAGCTTAGCCGTCGTAGCCACCAGCTGACGGCGAAAGTCACCACAAAAAGTAGACCGCTTATTGCTGTGACTATCAAAGTCCAACCGGCTAGGTCTGGTGACCAGGTCGGGCTGACAAAGTCGAACTTATAAAGATCGGCCGGAATTTGCGGCAGCTGAGTGTCATGGCTTTGGACATATTGCTCAATGCATGGCACCCGGTTGTGCCCCGAGAAATCAACCGGATCCTGCTGCTCGCAGTAATGCTGGGCATCGGTGTAGAGCTGAGTGTTGGCCGTCTCGGCGGCCGTGGTTTGGGCTTGAACCAGCCGGTCATAGGTGTATTTAAGTTGGATCGGCGGATAGACCGAGGTGTTGGTAGACAGACTGGTGTTCATATGGGTAGTCACATAGGCCTGCAGGTTCTGGAGAGTCTGCTGAACATCGGTGTTGTTCTGGTCGGCCGTGTAGACGTCATTCCGTAGTTTGATCATGTGCTCGTCGTTAGCCCGCAAAGCGTAAATGCAGGTTACGGCACTGATGATGGCAATTATTAGAAAATACCACGGTTTGATATAACGTAGTTTAGTCCAGAGGTGATGTAGGTGGTGTTTATTCATCTAAGTCCACGATAATATAGTACCCTATAAACATGCATATCTACTTCTCGGGCATCGGTGGTGCCGGCATCGGGCCACTAGCCCTGATTGCCGCCAAGGCCGGATACCAGGTTTCCGGATCTGACAAGCAGGACTCCAGCTACATTCAGTACTTGAAGGATCGTGGCATCACTAATGTTCACGTTGGGCAATCGCACGAAGCAATTGCAGCCGTTCATGCGGTAACGCCGATAGATTGGCTGGTCTACACTTCTGCCTTGCCGCTGGAGAATCCAGATGCGCCGGAGCTAAAGTTCTGCGCCGAGAACGGCATAAAGACCAGCAAACGGGATGAGTTGTTAACGCTCATCTTGCAAGAAAAGAAACTGAAATTGGTCGCTATTGCCGGCACTCATGGTAAAACTACAACTACGGCACTCACAACCTGGCTGTTCAAACAACTCGGCGAGTCAATCAGCTACCTGTTACCGGCCAAAACCAGTTTTGCCGACATGGGCGAGTTTGATCCGAAAGGCCAATATTTTATTTATGAAGCCGACGAGTTCGACCGTAATTTCCTAGCTTTCGAGCCGGCTGTCAGTTTGATAACAGGAGTCAGTTGGGATCATCACGAAATATTCCCCACCCGCGAGGATTACCAGTCGGCCTTCCGCGAGTTCATCGAGCAAAGCCAGCACAGCTTTATCTGGCAGGAAGACGCCGATTATCTGGGCTTGGAGCCTGAGTCGTCAGCAGCTTGCACGGTGCTGGATAGCGCCGAATCAGGCATCAGCGACATTACGTTACTGGGCAAATATAACCGCCTGGATGCCTGGCTGGCAATTCAAGCCGCTCATTTTATAACCAAACAGCCGATTGCAAAGCTGGTGGAAATCGCCAATCGCTTCCCTGGCCTGTCTAGGCGGATGGAGCCAATCGCGCCCGGGCTGTTCAGCGACTATGCTCACACTCCCGAGAAAATCCGCGGCGCTATGAGCGTGGCCAGCGAAATGGCGGCCGCCAGCGGCCAGAACCTGGTGATCATTTATGAGCCGCTGACCAATCGCCGCCAGCACTACATGCTCGACGATTATAAGGATTGTTTCGCTGGCGCCGACAAGCTGTACTGGATTCCCAGTTATCTAGCCCGCGAAGACCCCGCCCAGCGCGTTATTCCGCCCTCAGAAATGATTTCGCATTTAGATGATCCGTCCATTGCTATCGCCATGGAGCGCGGCGCTGAGCTTAAGCAGGTCATTCAAAAACATCTAGACGCCGGCGACATGGTGGTTGGCATGGCAGGCGGCGGCGGCGACAGCCTGGACGACTGGCTGCGCCATGAGTTCCAGAGTGCTGGTGCATTAACCAAACAATAGTTACTTTGGCTGTGGTGGGGCAATTTAATTAGCGGGAAACCATTCCTGGCGGGGATTGTCTGGAAAATGTTTGCTATCGAACAGTACGATTTGACTGGGGCGTAACCGATAGAATTTGTGTGGATTTTTGCCGCTAGCAATGTCCGCCAAGAAACTGTCGTCCTTGTTGTGTTTGGTAACATAGCCGACACCAACCTGCTCATCAACTTGCTCGCCTATTAGTTCGGCCACACCGGCTATTGAAATACCTACAACGTAGTTTTTGGCTGGCGTGTTTACATGAGCAAGGACTGTGGCACCAACTTTTGGATTCTTGCTTATCTCCTGAGAGTGTCGTCTGGAGGTAGTACTGACCCAGAAAATATCAAGTTTCTGATCACAATAATAATGTACATTGCAAACCCATGGCTGATCATTCGCAGATGTCGCTAACTGCATAACCGTCACTTGCTCCAGATAACGACGAACTATCTCTTGCATGTCGGGCATGGTGGAATTTTACTCTTCCCAGCCGTATTCGGCATAGCGGTTGCCGGCGATGATTTGCTGGCGATAAAACGGGATAAAAGGCGTAATATTTTTGGGAAGATTATCGAAATCAAACCACTTTAATTCGCCGTGCTTGTCCGGCTCAGCGTTGTAGAGCTCACCCTGCCAGCTTACGGCCTCAAAGATAATGTCGATCCAAGGTAAACCGCGCTTATCTACCATGCTGGTGCGGTATACCGTCAAGAGATGTTTGAGATGCGGTGGGCTAATATCCACGCCAACCTCTTCTTTGGCTTCGCGGATAGCGGCTTGGGTAAAACTTTCGCCCGGTTCGACCTTGCCGGCGGGCAGGCCATACAGGCCATTCATCCAATTAGTTTTTTGTCGGAGCAACATGGCGATTTTATTGTCACTGCGGAACATTACCAGCGCAGCGATGCAGGGTTGGGCGCCATCGTACTTCATCGATTATCGCCGGAGCCGCCGAGCACGCCGCGAGCTTGGCGACTGCTTAGTTTTTCGAGATTCTGCTTGGCAATGTCGTCGAATGAGAAACCCAAGTGATGGGCAAAAACCGACAAATACCAGAGGACGTCGCCAATTTCGGCGGCCAGTTCGGCTTTGTCGGCCTCAGAAACCTGGCCGCCCTTGTCGCGAATCAACTTTTTGACTTTTTCGGCGATTTCGCCGGCCTCGCCGTTGATGCCCAGCACCCAGTGGAGTAGGTCGCGGAACTCGCTGTCGGTAGCAATGACAGTGGTCAAAGCCCGCTTTTGGTAGTCGTCTAAAGTCATGGATTTATTGTATCATCGCCTGGGAGTTGCATAGCGCCGGGGCGCAGAACTTCGATAGCGTCATCAACCACCCGAATTATAGTCGAGGGTTGACGCCCGCTGAGATCACCGCCGTCGATGTAAAAATCCACTTTATCCGCAAAATACTTTTTGGCTTCCTCGACGGTAACGGCCGTCGGTTTGCCTGGCTGGTTGGCACTGCTAGTCAAGAGCGGGCCATTTTGCCTGAGCAGTTGCTGCAGTTCAGCCCCGACCGGCAAGCGGACAGCCAGACTTTGTTGGCCTTGGTGCAAGTACTCTAGCGCCGAGTCGGCCACCGGAATAACTATGCTAACGGCGCCCGGCCAGAACTGTTCAACAACTTTAAGATAGCGGTGCTTCAGGCCTAAGTCTTCCAACTGTTCCAAGCTAGCGGCAATGATGGTACCCGGTTTGGCTTCGCGTTTTTTAAGGTCGTAAAGCCGGGCAACAGACACCTGGTCGGCTACCCGAGCCACCAATCCATAGACAGTATCAGTCGGAATAACACCCACGGCACCAGGTTTTTGCAGCCATTTGGCAGCAGCTTCAAACATCAGACCCCTAGTATAACAGCGGTTCTCATGATTTTTGCTTGAGGTAGGCGTAGACGGCTAGCCCGGCTAGCGCAATTACAATGATAACGGTTGCCACAATGGCCGCAGCGGTACCGCTGCGTTTGGGCTTAGGTGGCTTATTGACCGCTGCCGGCTTGGTCGGGGCTGGGGGGATTTCGGGCAGAGTCTCGGTTGGTAGGTCAGCTGGCGGATCAGGATCGGCTGGTGGTGTAGCCATTGGCTCCGACTCCTGGTTAGCTGCTGCTTCAGGTGGTAACACGTCATTAATCGGTGCTGGATTGGGCGGTACTTCGACCGGTGATTCCGCTTGTGGTTCCATATGGCTAGCATTGTAGCATAGGCTGTTCATTGTATTATAGAGATAGCCAATGATACAGCCCATGTTGCGGTTAGCCAAGCGCTTTGCCGTTCTTATTCCAGGTATTATTATCGCTTACCTATCGGTGCGTGATATTTTTCCGTATTTTGATCGACGATTGCCGCTCGGTGTGGCCATTTTCGTAACCTATGTCTTGGGCGCTTACTTGCTGATACCGGCATTAATTCGCTTACTAAGAATTATTCGGCCGCCCGATCATCTGCCGTTATATTGTGTGACTCCTGACGGCTTCGCCTCTGACCCGTTGAATATTGGCATTGTTGCCACTCGTCGTCAGCTAATTAGTGCTATGGAGCAGGCCGGTTGGTATAGGGCCGACCCGCACCGCGGCCGGTATATGTTGCGTTATGTTTTGAGTCTTATTTTTGAATGGAATTATCCAACCGCGCCGGTCAGTAGTCTGTACCTTTTTGGACGCAAGCAAGATTTGGCTTTTGAAAGGCAAACAACCGGTTTAGCCAATCGGCATCATGTTCGTTTTTGGGCTACTACCTACAGCAATCAGGGGCGTTTGACGGTGCGCAGTATCCATTGGCATCGCCGCCGCGAGCATGTTCTGGGCGACAACTTATTGTGGGTCGGTGGCGCGTCGCTGGATGCTGGTCTGGCGCCGATCCGACACAATCTGCAAATCACCCACATGATTCATCCAGACACCAACCAGGAGCGGGAATTAATTGTCAGCCAATTACGCTCTCAGAAACTCATCAAAAAAACCGACCAGATTAAACTCGGTAATCCTTACCGGCTGATTAATCGGGCCTGGCGCGGCTATTTATTAACCGATGGTATGATGACCATCGTTAAACTCAAATAGCTTGGTTTAGCGGCGCGTGGGCAGTGGTATCAGCCCACTGGTGTGGCGTTTGTAGGCGGCATATTCAGGATCTTTGAGGCGGCGTTTTTCAATCGGCGGAATGCCGGAAACGAAGATAATCAGTAGACTTAGCGTCACTGGCCCGAGCAGTCCCAGCCAGCCATAGCTGGCCTGACAGGCAATTACGCCAATTCCCCACCACTGACTCAGTTCACCAAAGTAATTAGGGTGGCGACTATTACGCCACAGACCGGTTTGCAAAACTTTGGGATGATCCTTTTGGCTGATAAAAACCTTTAGCTGTTGGTCGGCGATGGCTTCAAAGATGAACCCGGCTAGCCAAATTATGGCACCGGCCAGGCTCAGCCAACCTAGACCACTCAGCGGCTGGCCAGCTGCGACTACAACCGGCAAACTCACCAACCAAATTAGACTGCCTTGCAGCAAGAAGATCGTCACATACGCTCGCAGCCAGATATTGCCGCGCCATTTTTGGGTCAGTTCTTGGTAACGAGGGTCTTCGCCGCGGCGCTGAGCTCGCTGCCAAATGTGGCTCGACAGCCGCGCGCCCCAGATAGTCACCAATATGGCCACCAACAAGCTGCGGCCGCTGGCTTGCTGGCCATATGCTGCCCAAGCTACCAACATAAAACCCAAAGCCCAAGCCGTATCCACTGTGTCCAACCGTTGCCGCCACCTAGCCACCCCGTAAGCCAGAGTCATAAAGCCAAACAATAAAACGGCGTTGACGAATAGGATTCTATCAACCATAGCTCGATAGTAACACGTCTGCCACTGGTGAGCTGTATACTGCTAGCGGTTGACGGTCGACATATCTGGATAACGATCACCGGCCGTGACGCCCTGCGGTATAGCTTGGTTCAAGCGCTTCATATCCTCTTCGCTCAGCGTAATGTTGGTTGCCGCAATATTTTCCTTCAAGTAGTCAATGTGTTTGGTACCAGGAATCGGTATGATATCTTGGCCTTGCGCCATCACCCACGCCAAGGCGATTTGGCCGGGCTTAACGCCCTTTTCCTCGGCTATAGTTTTGACTTTCTCCACCAGCTCAAGATTCTTATAGAAATTATCACCTTGGAAACGCGGCTGGCTGCGCCGCCAGTCGTCGGCCGGCAGATCTTCCGGATTATGCCAGCGACCGGTCAGGAAACCGCGGCCTAGCGGGCTGTAAGCCACAAAACCGATACCCAAGTCACGGACGGTGTCCAGAATTTCAGTCTCAGGGTCGCGTGTCCATAACGAATACTCAGTTTGCAGTGCGGTAATTTTGTGGATCTTGGCCGCCCGCCGAATGGTTGCGGCCGCCGCCTCACTCATGCCCAAGTAGCGCACTTTGCCCTCTTTAACCAACTCAGCCATGGCTCGAACTGTCTCTTCGATCGGAGTATTCGGATCTACCCGGTGCTGATAATACAAATCAATGTGGTCAACGCCGAGCCGCTTGAGGCTGTCTTCGCAGGCTTGCTTAACATATTCTGGTTTGCCGTTTACGCCCAGAAACTTACCTTCGGCGCTGCGCTGGTTGCCGAACTTGGTCGCCAGGATAACTTTGTCGCGCCGGTCTTTTATAGCTTTGCCGACCAGTTTTTCATTAGTAAACGGTCCGTACATATCAGCCGTATCTAAAAAGTTAATACCGTGATCAAGCGCGTAATGAATAACGTCTATCGCGTCCTGCTCGTTGGACGCACCGTAAAAATCACTCATCCCCATACAGCCTAAGCCAATCGCCGAGACTGTCAAATCGCCACCAAGTATTCGCGTTTGCATATATACCTCCTTATATTTTAACTAATATTTTACCAGTGGAGGCCGAAAGTCAGCTGTAAGTATTTCCGCTTTTTTGCCTCAGCCTGCCGACCGACGACCGTGCGGTTGGCACTCATCGGGTATTAAACCGGCGGTATAATAATGCTATGCATTCCAAGGCGATTCGCTATATCGTCTACGGCCAGGCCTGTTTTTACCTTGGCCTCTTGGCTTGCGTCATTATCCGGCCAGCGGGACTGGCGGACAATGCCGGCATTAGTTATTACGGAGTCTACCGCGAAACCATCCTGCCATATATTTTGGCTTTGCTCGGTTCGGCCTACTTTAGCATCAAAGCCGCCGAACATTTCAATGCAACTGGACGGGTAATTATGCGTTACGCTCTGACGCTGATGGGATTGTTAACAATTGGCGTGCTGATTACGCCCGATTCGCTAAGCAAGTTCATGGATGGTCTGCATCGGGCTTGCGGCGCCAGCTTGTTTTCCATACAACTGTTATTAAGTGTCTGGTTAATCACGCGGCTGCGCCACAAGCTTTGGGCAATTGTTGGCACGCTGGTCGAGCTAGGCGGCGGTATTGCCTCATTTCATTATCTATCGCCGCAGCACGGCCTATTGTTGCAGACACAGGTGCTTTTCCAGGCAAGTTTTGGGTGGGTGATTATTTACAGCTTGCCACAGTTAATGCCGAGTTCTAGTTTAGCTGAAGAGACTCCAGAGCAGTAAGTGTCTGCTTGAACAGGCTGGCGTTCTGCCAGGTGTCGTTGGTGATGTTGAGCGGCGTTCCACCTGAACCGCTACACTCAGCGTCCAGACAGTCTAGAAAACTGGCGCTAATAATCGGGTCAACCGAAAAGCTGTCAGCCGTCAGGCCATCACCGGCGTTGAACTGGGTAGTGCCGGTCACAATTACCTCTTGAAAGGCGCCGGTTGGAACGCCATTGGCTGGCACGTGGATAAACGTCAGGAAGGGATATTGAAACTGGTTGGTCGTCGGCTTGCTATACGCAAACTGGACAGAGGCTTGGGCAGCCGTGGCGTTGCCTGCAGCAAGTTCCGTGAGTTGAGCACTGACCGGCCGGATGCTAAGTGTCACCTTGCCAGTCACACTACTGCCTGTCGCGGTCGTTACGGTTGTTAACGGCGAACTGACGGTGATTGCCTGATCGGTAGTATCAGTACCAGTAGGTGGTGTTGCACTCCAACTGCCGGGATAATCAAAACTCAGATTTAAATCTTGCCCGCTAGCAGCGTAGTTTGCTGTAGCGTTTGACGATGTAACTTTGCTCGGTGCCACCTGAGCTGCAGTGGTTTTTTTGGCTGCTGCCTTATGGCTGTGATGGTTGACCACCAGCCAGCCTCCGATAATCACAACCAAAATAATTATTGCTCCGGCGGCCAAACGCGGCCAAGCCGAGCTGGATGAGCGCCGCAGCGGTTTAACATTGCGCAGGTAATCCAGCCGCTGCCTTTGTTCTGTGTCGTCAGTCTCGGCCGATGGTTTGGCTGGCTCTGCCGCTCGGGTGTCTTCAGGGCTCGTTTCGGCATCTATCTGCAAGTCATTGTCGTCCTCATTATCCGGTCGCTCTGGCAGCAGCGGTACCCCGGATTTCGAGCCAAATGGTGCGTATTTATCCATGGTTTTTAGTATACGCCCGTTTATATCAGCCGCGGCTTAAGTCTAGCTTAAGATTTGCTACGCTCCGGGTTTTATGATTATATGAGACTAATGTGACCGTCACTTCGATAGCTCATGCGCCCGGTCGGCGAACAACATGACAGTGACAACCCAAGTCATCAGAACCATTTTTTATTAACTTAAACGGAGATTCGTCATGTCAAAAGACGAAAACAGCGAGTACATGAAGGAGCACATGAAGCACTGGCGCGCCTGGGGCTCATGGTTCAGCTGGGGCTCGCCCGTCGGCTTGGGATTATTCTTACTCTCCCTCGCCGGCTGCGTCTGGATTCTAGGCCAGACCTTCGGCTGGAGTTAGAACGCCTGCCGTCTTAAGAACAGCGCAGCCTAAAAACTGCGCTGTTTATTTTCCCTGGTAATAGTTCGTCTAGGGACTCAAGCGATTGAGGTCGCGTGAGAGGCCAGCCATTCGGCAATTATTGCAATCTCCAAGTGCTCAGTTGCCACCCGCACTACGAAGTTCTCCAGTTCTCCGGTCTGGGCTGAAAATATAACGCCATTGCGTAGCAAGAACATAACGGCTACTGTCACGGCGGTACGCTTGTTGCCATCGACAAAGGGATGGTCGCCGATAATATTGCGAACGTAAACAGCCGCTTTTTCAAAAATCGTCTGATATTGTTCGGCACCAAAAACAACTTGCTTGGGAGCGGTGATAACCGATTTAATGCGCTCAAGGCTGCGCACGCCGTGCGAACCACCATAGCGCTCTATCAACTTAAAGTGAGCCAGTAGAATTTCTTCCTCGGCTAAATAACGAATCATCGATTAGCGAGATTTTTGAGGTCTTGGTCGTAGACATCCATAAATTTATCGAGCTCATCAGCAAAGTCTTTAAGCTTGGCTTTAGTCGGCCGAATGTTAATGTTTACCTCGTCGCCAATCGCCAAGCCCAGCTCCTCGAGCTTTTTCTTGGGGATGGTAACGCCGGCGCTGGATCCTATTTGGATAATTTTTTGAGTCATGCTGCCATTATAACAATATTATAATAAAAGTCCAGTATTGGCGACGGCGCGGATGGGGGCACCATCTTTTTCGAGCTTCAGCGGCAAGGCATAGAGTTTAAATGTCTTGCCTACCAATTCACCCAGATTTGTCATATTTTCGATAATCAAAATGTCAGCACCGAGTAAAGCTTTGTGAATGGGGAAATCTTCGGCCTTGTCGGCACTGCCAGTGTCGAGACCAACCAGCGAAACTTTCTTGTCTCTTAAAGCCTTAATGGACTTCTCGTCCAGAACCATGAACTCATGCCAATAGCGTTCTTCATGAAAATACTCGCTGGCACCCGTATAAAACAAAACAGCCATGCCGGGCTTAGCGTGGGTGGTGATATCCGCCGCTTTAAATCCGTCCTGGGCGTCCAGGCAAACAGCATCCAGAATGAATCTTTCCGGCGGATAATCTTTCAGTTGTTTGCCGTCTTTGAGCATGTGCGCCGGGGCATCAATATGCGTGCCAACATGAGTACCAAAAGTCAGCTTGTGGTCGAAAAAACCGTCACGTTCCAGTTCGCCCGCTGGTTCGACGCTCACTTTCGGATCACCCGGGTAAACCGACGTGTGGTTATTGATGGAGTGTGTCAGATCGTAAAACATAAATCGGCTAGTACACCAAGTTTTGCGTCTTGCCTTCCAGAAAGCTTCTCACGTTGCCGATAAATACTTCCTGTTTGGCTATTCTGGCTTCGTCACTAAGGAAGGCGATTGGCGGATAGAAGACAGCACTATTAAAGGGCTGGAGCTTGCCCAGCTCCTCCTCGGTCATTTCGTCCGGATGATCACAAATAAAGGTGATGTCGTTTTTTGACAATCTTTCAGCCAGTGCGTCCGTGTCAATGATTGCTGGCGGCACAGTGCTGATTAAAACGCTGTTAGGCTTAATTAACGACAAATTCTTGGCATTTAGTAAGCCTGTGGTTTCCTCTGTTTCGGCGACGTTGACAGAGATGTAGTCGCAGCTGTCCAGCAACTTATCAAGCTCTTGATAGGTGAAGGGCACTTCCTTTTTGTGACGTGACCAATAGCTAACCTCAGCACCAAAACCAACTGCCAGTTCGGCTACACGATTGCCAATATTGCCGAGACCAATTACGCCAAACCTGCAACCCTTCAGCTCCCTCGCCTTGATGCCGTCAAAATTATAGTTGCCAGATCTAGCCCGCTTGAGACCCTCTTCAATATCCCTGATTTCATATAGGATGGCTGCAAGCACAAATTCGGCAACCGATTCGGTGCTATAGCCGGCCAAATTACAGACAGGGATTTTTCTTTTGGCGGCAGCCTCCAAGTTAACAGTGCCGTAAGCTGTAGCCAGTATGTTGATTAGCTTGAGGTTTGGCGCGGCATCAATAATGTCTTGGCCGATAGGCACCTGGAAACCTAACAGCAAAACATCACAGTCCTTCAGCTCTGTCATTAACTTCGGGTTATCCCGGCTCAGTGAAACCTTTGTTTCAACCAACGCATTTAGCTCATCCCAGTATTTTTTATCAAAGTGACTATCCGAGATGTTAATCAAGACTGCCTTCTTGAACTTCATAAGATTCTCCTTTTTAAGGGCTCAAGCGATTGAGGTCGCGTGGGAAGAGGGTGGCTTCTTTGACGTTGCTGAGGCCGACGGTCTTTTCGACCAGGCGGTCTATGCCGTAGCCGCAGCCACCATGTTGCGGCAGCCCGTAGCGGAAGGCCTGCAGATAGTATTTATAGCCTGGGTGATTAATGTCCAAACCGGCTTTTGTCATCTGTTCAGCCAGCTTGTCGTAGTGGTATTCACGCAGCGGGCAGGTGGCGATCTCCAGGCCGCGGAAAAGTAGGTCGCCCCATAACACGGTGGTCGGATCGGCCGGGTTGACTTGATGATAAAACTTCATGGCCTCGACCGGGAAATTGGTAGCAAAAACCAGTTCGCTGCCTAGCTCTTTGCGGGCGTAGTCGCATATCCATTTTTCTTCGTCCGGTGTCAGATCTTTTTCCTGGGTGGTGTCCGTGCCTGTGGCTTTGGAGTATTTTTCGTGGATTTCAGCGACAGTCAGTTTAGGTACTTTGTCGGTCACTACCAGCTCCGGCGCGTTCAGAGATTTGAGGTCGTCGGCGTGCTGTTTGTAGACCTGCCTAAGAGCATATACGGTCATGTCGCCGACCATGTCTAGCACTTCATCGTGGTTTTCCACAAAGCCCATCTCGATATCCAGCATGGTGACTTCGCTCATGTGACGAGTGGTAGCACTAAGTTCCGCCCGAAAGGCTGGGGCGATTTCATAAACCCGCTCAAAAGCACCGACCAACATTTGTTTATACAGTTGCGGGCTCTGTGCCAACGTGGCTTCCTGACCGAAGTAATCCAGCTTGAATACCTCTGCCCCGCCCTCCGTCGCGCCGGCTAATAATTTAGGTGTTTGAATTTCCACAAATTCTTGCTCGTTCAGAAATTCGCGGATGTTACGCAGCAGGCTAGCCCGAACTCTGAAGATTTTCTGCTCTTGCAGGTTGCGCAAGTTGAGAGCGCGATATTCAAACAAGGTATCCAGATTATCAGCGCCGTGTTTGATGGGTTTGTCGATTTCGATCGGCGGCTCATCGGTTACCGGCACCAAAATAGTCAATTTGGCATCGTGCAGCTCGGCACCGCCGGGGGCACGCGGCTCTTCGACAACTTTGCCGTCAACAGCCAGCACCGTGCCAATTTGCAAGCCGCGCAGTTTCTCGACTTCGTCCTTGTCCTGGATGACGACTTGAACCAGACCGCGGCGATCACGGATGTTAATAAATGTCAGGCCACCGAGCAGTCGCTTTTTGTGCAGCCAGCCTTCAACATGCACTATCTGCCCTTGGTGGTCTTTAACCTCGTCGCTTAAGATTCGCATGGGTATTGGCTATTCTACCACTTCGTCATCTGTTTTAACAGAGTGGTTGCTGTGGCGGGCGGCCACAGCGCTAACATCGGAATAATGTTCAAAATCGTCGCCAGGCACATGGCCGAGCAGTTCGCGCAGGATAGTCTCGACACTAAGCACGCCCAGGTATTCCTCGAAGTTATTGATGACGACAAAAACCGGCTGATTGGTGACAAAAAAGGCATGCAGCGCCTGGCTTAGGGAATCGTTTTCGTTCAAGTAGTAAAGTTTACCGTCCATGATGTCGCGGACGTGGCCGTGGCTTTCCAGGTTCAGCTGCTCAAAGCGGAGCGTGCCAACGATGTCGCCCTTGGCACTGGCTCTCACCAGTGCATAGTCTTGGCCGCCTTTATGCAGTTCATCAATCAGTACTGGGCCGACGGTGTCGTCAGCCAAGATAGTTTTGATGGCTTTGCGCGGTGTTAACACATCGGCTACTTTGTATTCGTCAAAGCTTAGTGCCCTTTTGGCGATTTCCAGCTCCTCGGCAGTCAAGCGATTATCTGGTTGGGATGCTTGCTGTTCGATTAGTTTTAATAAGTCCTCGCGTTCAAACAAACCGGTGTGCCCGGCCGCCACATAGTGGTGTTCCACGACACCAGCACCCCGGTTCAAAACTGGGTGCAGGTAGTTAAGCAACCAGGCAATTAGCGGAGTAGCTAGTCGCGTCAGATAATTACCCAGGCGGGTCGTACGGCTGGCTGGCAGCAGCGAAAAAACAATCCACAACAAAGGACCGATGACTAGTAGGCTTGCCCAGACTGGCAGTTGCCGAGCCAGTAGCACCAGGCTGGCAGCACCGGTTAAACCGATATATAGCCATAGCAAGCTGCGCAGGCTATTGCCATAGGCAACGGCGCGGTAAAGCTGAGTGGCTGTTTTGTCGTGGCCAGCAGCTCGGCGTTTTAGTTCCCGGGCTGGTACGGCAAAGTAGTTTTTGCGCAGGACCACGCCGATGAGAGCCATGACTAGCAAAATAAGAGCGAATATAAGGTTCATGTACTTTTAGCTTATACCGCTCGCCCCTGATTACAAAACTGGTATACTTGAATCATAAAAGGGAGTTTTTTGTAATATGTCAAAACAGTTCTGGGGTGTCGTAATTATAGTCATTCTGATATTTGTTGGTATCTTTGCGCTGGGTGGTAATAATTCTTCTAGCACCAATTCTAAATCATCAAGCACTACCCCGACCAACCACGTCGAAGGGTTGGACAAGGACAGCATCACTCTGGTTGAATACGGCGATTATCAATGTCCTTATTGCGCTCAGTATTACTCGATTGTCAAACAAGTTCAGGCCGAGTACAACACCCAGCTGACTTTTCAGTTCCGAAATTTCCCGTTAGTTAGTCTTCACCCGAACGCCTTTGCCGCTGCCCGAGCTGCCGAGGCTGCTGGCCTAGAAGGCAAGTTTTGGCAGATGCACGATTTATTATATGAACAAAGCGCAGCCTATTATGAAGGCCAGACTGCCGGTAATTGGGTCGGCGCCAGTGATCCAACGCCTGAGTTTAACGCTGATGCCCAGCAATTGGGATTGAATGTCACGCAGTTCAAAAACGACTATGCCGGCGACACAGTTAATAACCTGATCAACGCTGATACGGCGGCTGGCAACAAGCTCAACGTTCAGGGCACACCGACCTTCTTTCTGGACGGCAAGCAAATTCAAGTTGGCGAAAGCGCTAGTAGTTTTGAGCAACTAATTAATGCCGAGATTGCAAAGAAAACCAGCAGCAGTACAAGTGCAGCCGCCTCAACCACACCGGCCAGTACCGGTACAACCAGTCAGTCCGTATCTCACTAATAGTCCAAAAACTCGCGCCAACGCGGTTGCTTGATTTTTACAGCCACAGCTCTGGCTGGGCTGGCAATTATTTTTATTTTGACGGGCACTTCTTCCACCTCTCTCTTTGGCGTACACCGAACCCATCTCTCAAAAAGTCCGGCGTCTTACGCTTTTTATTATGGTTTTTGTCTCTCCCGGCTAGCCCTTGAACAGGCAGCCAACGAAGTAGGTCAAGTCTAGCAAAACGCTTATGGCCTGTCAACGTTAGCTAAGCGACACATACAGCCAGTGATGGTTGCTGTAGCGTTCAACGCTGGTCAGTACGCCTTTGGCGGATTGATGGCGGCGCAAAGCAGCTCGAACTTTGCCAGAAGACACCTTCGGTGCGTAGCTGGCCAGAATATTAACGACTTTGGGTTGGGCTGGCCAGGTCTCAATGATGGCGTGCAGACTGGCACGGTCATCTTGGTTGCGCAGACCAATCACCAGCTCGCCGCCACTTAGCAATCGCTCGGCATTTTGCCAATCAGCCAGCCGAGCCACCACATCCGAACCGAATAGAAAAACCAGTGCACTACTCTCGAATTGCTTTTTTAGTTGCGGCAGAGTCCGTTGGACGCTAAAATTAACATCTACCAATTCCAGAATCTCGAACTGTTTGTACGGCGCCAAAGCCCGCTTGAGCATGGCCACCCGGTGACCAAAATGTGTCGAACCTGGTTTGCCTCTCGGTTGCCGTTCTGGCAGGAAGTAAATTTTATCTAGCTGGGCAGCCTGCAGCGCCTGCAGCGCAAAGGCAATGTGCCCGCTGTGCACCGGGTCAAAGGTTCCGGCATAAATCCCCAACCGGTTCATACACTCTTGATTGGCTGAGTACGAAGCAGTTTTGTGGCAGCGCGAGTCGCCAGCAAGTACAGACTAAACAGACCAGCTGTGTAGATCATATCGCTGAGCGCCGTGTTTCGGAAGAATGGCAGCGCCAGCACAAAGCATCTTTCTAACCCAGCCAGAGTATGCGGGTACAATCCGCCGCCAGCCCAGACGGCAAAATTCGTAACCGCAAAAAAGAAAACTGATGAACCGGCCGTTAGGGCAACGCCGCGCCCCAGGCCGCGGCCGCGTAGCCAAACACTGCTAGCCAGGGCAATAAGAGCGTAGCAACCCCAGGTGACGGGCATTAGGCTGTACCAGCCAATTAAGGTATCGGATAGCATCATCGCCAGTAGCGGCGCCAATACGGCATAGCGGCGGGGCAAAGTGGCGCCACCGAACAGAGCAATCGCCGTCACCGGCGCAAAGTTGGCCGGGTGCGGTAACAACCGCATCACCACCGCCAGTGTGATGAGCACCAAGGTTATAGCTATTTGATATTTTTTCACTGTAATTTCCAAGAAAGTATATCACTGCTCTTCGTGGTGTAAGCACCGGCGCCGACGTCGGCCTCTTTGCTATTAATATAAAATGTCCAATATTTGGGTCCTGTGCCCTTCGAGCCGTTAATGGCCAGCACCTCATCACCAAACGAATAATGCTTAGTTTGAACCGCGGCGTGTTTTTTAAGCAGACTAAGAGCATTTTGACCATTTTGGCCATGATAACTAATATAGGTTAATTGTTGCTGAGTATTAACCGTGGTCTGAACTTTGTGACTGGCCGAATTGCCGATTACCGCCCAACTGCCACCACCGGTAATCAGTAGTACTCCTAGGACTACCAAACTTACTACTTTTGCTTGCGTTTTCTGAGCTACGCGACTCATAGTTCTCCTTCTGCTGTCACCGGCAGTCAGGAGTTTAGCGGACTAAACATCGCCCTATGCGCGGGGACGAGCTCGTTAGAAGCTGTATCGGACTCTCCCCTTGATAAGGGGTAAACCGTTGCGGCACAGTTCCCGATTTTCACGGGATTCCAGCTAAAATTGTTAAGTATCAGTCAGTGTAGCACTGCGTTTAAGTTCGGTCAAACGCGGCATAAAACTCTGGGCAGCGCCTTCCAAGCCCAAGACTTTTAGAGCGCCGATCAGCACATACAAATGATCAAAACTCGATTCGGCCATTTCGCCGCCGAGGTTTTCAACCTGCTGAAAGGCATGTTCGATCTTCTCGACTAACCATTTTTCCTCATTTGGCGAGATTTGGTTGGAAGTAATGCGACCGGCTGGTTGATTACCGGCTACTACTTCTAGCGACCTAGCGGAGCGGTCACGCTTGCGCAAATGTCCGCGTTTAATCAGGCTGTTGACGTGCAGCGCTACGGTCGCCACCGAGTTGTAATTCAGCCCGCTCATAATTTCGCGGTAGCTGGGGCTGTAGCCGTGTTCGGCGATGAACGTTTCGATAAAATTTAATAATTCTTTTTGTTTCTTGGTGGGGCGGACTTGGATTTGTGGGTTCGTTTGCTTTTCGTTCATGCTTACATTATGCCACAAGCAAAAAACAGTCCCCCCGTTTTAGATGTGGTTTAGGCGGCTAGCACTTCTGGGAATTCCGGCTGTAGGATAAAATTCCAGACCGCGTCAAGATTAATGCCCCTGCTGTCGGATTCCTGGCTGACTTGGACTATGAGCTTGCCAAGCGTTGCGTATTTTTTATCCTCGCTAATGCTTCGAGCCACAAGTGTCTCGGCATAAGATTGGCCGCCAAGCTCATCGCGTGGCCCCATGAGAAATTCCGCCTGCTCCCAACCGGAGCGGCGTATACCGGCTGCATTTTCGACGGCCAAAAGAAGTACTGCTTTTTGCATCTCAGAGACTGCGGTTCTTTGACCATCCTGATTTCTAAACTGTTTCATGGGATACATAGCCGTACCGGCCGGCGTGTTAAGGCGTAAAATTCCCGGCTGCTCCCGTACTGATTGCGGTACAAAGGAGTTAGTGACAAAAGGGCCGACTAATTTGCTCCTGTCCGCAAAAACTTCTCTCTTAGGTTTAGGCATTCTTGAATTATATAACTTATTTGCATAATATACAATATTTTAGTACTGTGCTAGCTTCTCTTCTTTGAGACGGGTTTGGGCTCGGGAAAGACCCAGTATTTGTACCAAATCCAGCTCCAGACGGTGAAGAAACCGGCCGAGATGAAAAAGCCAATGTAGGGCGTGACGCCTACGGCTTTAAGGGCGCCGATGATGGCGTAATCCAGCACGAAACCAATAGATTCAATGAACAGATAGCGGCCGAGGTGCTGCATTTCACTCAGGTGGTGGTGCTCGCCGAAAGCCCAGTAACGCTGGACAATGTAGTTCAGCGACCAGCCGATGGCGTCGGCCGCAACCTTAGCCCACAGCCACCACCAGTGAAAAACGGAGTAACCGATCGCAAAGATAATATAGCCTGTCCAAAAATAGACGCTGCCGCCGGCCATATATTTGGTGAATTGTTTAGCCAGTTTTTGGCGCTTGGGTGAGTTGCGAAACAACTTATGGATTATAAAGCCAAACATGGCAGCTTAATTACTTTCGGGCTTCTTGTCCAACGTCACCATGGCCACGCCGGCTAGTCCCCACCAGATGTAGGCCAGTGTGTCGTCAGCCCAGGCGTGTGACAGCAAATTGATGAGCGTCAAGCCAATTAAACTGGCAAACAGGCTAAGCGCCAGCGGGTCAGACCGTCTAATCCACAGCAAGTAGCCAACACCGAGATTAATCAATAAGAAGAGCGCCAGGCCCAGCCAGCCGGTTTCCTGGCCGATTTGGACATAATAATTTTCGGCGATGCGCGCCGGGTGGCTGCCATTGTAGATGCTGGCTGGGCCGGCCGTCCCTGGCCCGCGGCCAAGCGGTTCATGAACAATGTCCTTTAGCCCAGCGCGCAGGGCGCTTAAGTGTCCGCTGTCAGAGTTGCTGGCCACGGCAGAGTGCGTTTGAGTGTGCAGAAAAATGTTCTGAAAATGCACATTGTTACGTAAGCCGAGCGCCAGGCCGGCCAGAATTAGCACGGCAATAACGGCGGTACTGAGTAGCTGTAGGCGCAGACGCTGTGACTTTATACCCAGCCAACAAATTATGGCCACGCTGATGGCGGCGCCAACCCAGGCGCTGCGCGAAAAACTAAAAAATAATACCACCAAGCTAGCCACCATAAAGACGGCCTGGCGCCAATTGCGCCGCGGGCTGACTAGCCGCGCGGCTAGCACACTAATTGGAATTAACAGATACGCTCCAAGTGGGTTGGCGCCGCGCAGCGTCGACATTATTCGAACATAGCTTGAGTTGTGATTAATTGTTTCGTAAGCCGGAATCGTTGAAGCGCCGTAGCCGAAGTGACTCAAAAAATCACGCGGCAAGATAAAGACCTGTAACAGCCCAAACAGCACCACGACCGCGGCCGGCCATAATACCAACCATTGCCAATTCGCTCTAAGTCGCCCTAGTCGCAGAGCGCTCGCCCAAGTGACCAAGAAAAAGACTGGGTAGCGCAGGTCACTAATAAGGCCATAGCCGAGTGATTTGGCGCTGACGTCATGCTTTTCGTAGGCTACCAAGCCCCAGATCAGAGTTACGGCAATGTAGGCCAAAATTAGCCAAACCAGACGGCGCGTCATGGTATGACTGCGAATCTTTTGGTCGGTAGCTAACAGATACAATACGCCAATAACACTCAGTAACAATAAAGCCTCTTTCCAGAGGCGCAGTGCCGTGTAGTGTCCGAACAGGCTGGCTCCCCAAACCGTCAAAAAAGCGTGGAAGGGCATCAGTAATATGATCAATATCGCTAAGCCGCTAACCCACATCAAGACTGTATACTTCAGCGCCGAAATCTTCATAATGCTACAATCTATTATAGCTTACACCTGTCTGTAAACTACTTTTATGAAGAATAACGCCTCGCTTGTCTACAATGTTTGTTTGATGATTGGTGATGCCCTGGCCATTACCGTAGCTTTTTCGATTGCCTACATATTAAGAGTCAGTATCGACCATCAGCCGCTGAGCGCCAATGTCCATGCCCAAACCTATCTGGCCATCCTGGTCAGTCTACTGCCCTTCTGGATTCTGATTTTTGGTCTGCTCGGTCTGTACAACGCCCGGATTTACGAAAAACGCTTTAGTGAGCTCGGTCGGCTGCTGACCGGATCATTTGTCGGCGTGTTATTTGTGATTAGCTATAGTTATCTGACTAACACGACCATTTTTCCGGCTCGGCTGGTGACAGTTTACGGATTTATTCTGGCCTTTGTTTGTGTACTATTGGCCCGTACCCTAGCCCGCGGCCTGCGCCGGCAGCTGTTTAGCTACGGTGTTGGCATTAACAACATTTTGCTGGTTGGTGACACCAAGACCACCCGCCGCTTGATTGACGGCCTAGCCAACAGCTCGGTGACCGGCTATCGGGTGATTGGCGTGGTTGGTGGTATTAAACATCAACTTAAGGAAAATGCCGCCTATCGTCAGTACAAAACTTTTGCCAGCGCCATTACCCATCTTAAAGACCATCAGCTGCACACCATTATGCAAACAGAGTTGTACGTCGACAGCGAGACTAACGACGAGATCTTGACGTATGCGCAGGAACACCATGTTGCCTACCGCTTTGTACCAGGTAACAGCGAGCTGTTCGTCGGCAACATTGAGGTTGGCCTGTTTCAATCGGTGCCGGTGATTGCTCTCCACCAGACAGCTTTGACCGGATGGGGTCGGGTGGTCAAGCGCTTGTCGGACATATTTTTGGGTGGCCTGTTTTTAATTATCGCCTCGCCTTTTATGCTGCTGATTGCCATCGCCGTTAAGTTGCAGGGCGGACCGCTCTTTTTCCGGCAGGAACGTTTAACACGCTTCAATACCAAGTTCAAAGTTTTCAAATTCCGCTCGATGGATCGCCATTACACCGATATGGAGCCAGAGGAGGCTTTCACAAAAATGGGGCGGCCGGAACTTATCAAACAGTATCGTGACAACGGCGACTGGGTGCCGAATGATCCGCGGATTACGCGCCTCGGCCATTTCCTGAGGCAGTCAAGCCTGGATGAACTGCCGCAACTCATTAATGTGGTGCGCGGTGATATCAGTTTGATTGGACCACGGGCACTAGCGACTTATGAGCTGGAGAAGTCCGCGCAGAAGAATCTGATTTTGAGCGTTAAGTCCGGCCTGACCGGCCTGGCGCAAATTTCCGGTGTCCGCGATCTGAGTTTCTCTGAGCGCCGCCAGCTTGACTTGTACTACGTCCAAAACTGGAGTTTTTGGGGCGACATGGTGATTCTGACTAAGACTTTTTGGGTGGTGCTGTTCCATAGAGGAACGCGGCAGTGAGCAAAAAGCTGAAGGTCGCCATTGTTTGTGACTGGTTAACCGGCATCGGCGGTGCCGAGCGAGTGGTGCTGGAACTGCATCGGCTTTACCCGGAAGCGCCGATTTATACTTCGCAGTACAACCCTGACAAGCTAGACTGGTTCGCCGATGCCGACGTCCGCACTACTTGGCTGCAGCGTCTGCCTAGCAGTCTCAAAAAGTTCCTGCCGCTGCTCCGAGCCTGGACGTTCAGCCGACTCGATCTGTCTGACTACGATTTGGTAATTTCTAGCAGCGGCGCCGAGGCCAAAGGTGTGCACACCGGCTCGAAGACCATTCATATCTGTTATTGTCATGCCCCGACGCATTATTACTGGACACGGCGTGGTGAGTACTTGGAGCGCCCCGGCTTCCCTTTTGGCTTGAACTGGCTGGCTAAGCTCGGTCTAAAACTCCTGGTTGGACCGCTGCAGCGCTGGGATCGGCGCGCCGCCAAACGGCCGGATTACATGATTGCCAATTCGACACATACTCAGGAAATGATTCAGCGTTACTACCGCCGTGACAGCACGGTCATTCATCCGCCTGTGGAAACCGCACGCTTCAAACTTGAAGATTCGGCCGAGCTGCGCCACGGCTTTGTAGTGGCTGGGCGGCAGACTCCCTACAAGCGTTTCGACCTGGCTATCCAGGCCTGCGATGAATTAAAAGTCCCGCTTATAGTTATTGGTGACGGGCCTGACCACCGCCGGTTGGAAAAGCTGGCCGGTCACAGCACAACCTTTTTGACTAATGCCAACGATCAGGAAATAGCCGCCCACTTCGGATCAGCGCTAGGCCTTATTTTGCCCAATGTTGATGACTTCGGTATTGTGGCTGTCGAGGCTATGGCCGCCGGCACACCGGTTATCGCGTATAATAAGGGCGGAGCTTTGGATTATGTCACGCCCGGCAAGACCGGTCTGATGTTTGAGCGCCAAACCGTTAAAGGCTTGGCGGAGGTGCTGGAAACGGCCGTCAACAAGACGTTCGATTATGCCGCCATCGCCGAGCATGCCGAACAATTCTCAGTTGACAATTTCAATAAAATAATGCATAGTTATATTTACGACTGTTTGAGCGAAAGGAAACCATAAAATGTGCGGTATCGTTGGTTACATTGGTCAAAAACCAGGCAAGGATATTGTGCTGAAAGGCCTGGAGGCTTTGGAATACCGCGGCTACGATTCAGCCGGTATTGCCTTTATTGATGGTGACCACAGCCAGGTTTTCAGGCAAGTCGGCCGAGTCAGCGGTTTGGTTGAAGAAGTATCACACAAAGAGGGCTTAAGCGCGCCATTGGTAGTCGGTCATACCCGCTGGGCAACACACGGCGGCGTGACCATCGAGAATGCTCACCCGCAAGCCAACAACGACCAAACAATTTTTGTGGTTCATAACGGTATTATTGAAAACTTCGCCGAAATCCGCGACAAACTACAAGCCAGTGGCTACCATTTTGATTCGCAAACCGACACCGAAGTCATTCCCAATCTAATTGATTACTACCTAAAACAGCTACCTTCTTTTGAGGAAGCCTTTAAGGCAGCTCTGAAGGATGTCCGCGGCGCCTATTCAATCGCTGCCGTGTCTACCGGCGAGCCGGGAACGCTATACGCTGCCCGGCTGTCCAGTCCATTAGTGATTGGCGTTGGTGAGGGCGAGCACATTCTGGCTTCCGATCCGTCGGCTATCATGGAACACACCAAAAAAGTCATTTATCTCGAAGATTACGACGTGGCCGTCATCACTGCCGACAACGTGCGAATTCATAATCTAAAAGATAATAAACCATCCAAGGCCAAGGCCGAATTGTTGGATTTTGATAGTGAAGAGGCCATTCTCGGCGACTTTCCCAACTTTATGCTCAAAGAGATTTTCGAGGCACCGGCGACCATCAAGACAGCCACGCTCGGCCGAGTTCGCAGCGATACCGGCACCGTCAAGCTCGGTGGCCTTGAGAACGTATTGCGCCAGCTAAAGCACATTGAACGCATTGTGATTGTGGCCTGCGGCACGGCTAGCTACGCCGGCATGATTGGCGAGTATTTAATCGAGGAACTGGCCGACATACCGGTGGAAGTACAGCTGGCCAGTGAGTTCAATTATCGCAAGGAGCCTTTTTCGCGCGGTACGGTGCTACTGGCCATTTCGCAGTCCGGCGAAACGGCTGATACGATTGGCGCACTCAAGAAAGTTAAAGATTACGGCGTGCTGCGGCTAGGTATCGTTAATGCGGTGGGCAGCACCGTCGCACGTATGACCGATGCCGGTGTTTACTGCCATGCCGGCCCGGAAAGAGCGGTGGCTAGTACCAAGGCCTTTATTGCTCAAGTGACTGTTCTGGCCTTAATTGCATTGCATCTTAGTGATGGAAAACATGAGCGTTACAACGCGCTACTTAAAGAGCTCGAAGAATTGCCAGCTAAGGCTCAAGCCATTCTCGATCGGGCTGATACTATTAAACAGATTGCCGAAAAATATGCCGGTTATAATGACTTCTTGTTTATTGGCCGGCACAATTCCTTCCCTTCCGCCCTGGAGGGAGCTCTTAAGCTTAAAGAAACATCTTACATTCATGCTGAGGGTTACGCCTCTGGCGAGCTCAAGCACGGCCCGTTGGCGCTGATAGATGAGCAGTTCCCGACCTTCGCTATCGTCACCAACTCGCCGCTGACCGACAAAACCTACTCCAATATTCAGGAAATCCGTGCCCGGGGCGGGCCGGTGGTGGCGCTCGCCACCGAAGGCAACGAGACCATCGGCGGCCTGGCCGACGATGTAATTTATCTGCCCGACACGCTGGAGGAGCTGCAGCCCATTTTGCAGGCTATTGCTACACAGCTCTTTGCTTACTACATTGCCTCGAAACTCGGCAACGACATCGACCGGCCGCGCAACCTGGCCAAATCGGTAACTGTCGAATAGCCTTGAAGTTATAGATATAGTATGTTAAAATAACATACATGTCAGCTTACGAAGGCAATTTTTTGAGTGGCCCAGAGGTTCTTGACCCAGGCTTTGATTATAAATATGCTGTGCTCTACCCCCACGGTTCCAATATCGGTATTGAAAACGGGCGACTTACGCCACGCCTGACCAAGCTTTCCGAAATTGCTGTTGATGGAGCTATTGAGCTGCGCAAAAGGCGGCCTGATGTCACCATTGTAGTGCCAGGCGAATCGGCTTTCGGACGGCCAGATACTGGCGACCTAATGGTCGAACGTGCCTTGGAAACCTCAGACGTACCCAAAGATGCCTTCTGGTTGTTGCACAAAACGGCTAAGGGCAAAGGCTTGACTAACACTTATCGACAATCTCAGGCTGTGGTCGAGGAATTAGGCAACGAGGCCGATGACACTGTAGGTGTGACCGACTGGTACCACTGGCCGCGGGCTAAAGCAAGCCTTGAGGCCTTAGGCATGTGGTTGCCTTTTACGACAGCGGAAAGTCTCTTGCACGCTAGAGGAATTCGTGAGCACGACCGTTACTTAGACCTTATTGACACCTTACGAGACACCACTGAGCAGCGGGCTAAAAAGCTGACCGATGACATTCATCTACCAAAAGGACAGCTAATTAATGCTCTTATGGTGCTAACCGGGCCACGTATCGTAGACATCATTGAGCACGAAGACGGCGAACTCGAACTCGAGAACTCATTCTCCCGTATCAAGAAGCCCGGCCTGGTATTGCAACTTGGGTTAATGCAGCTTAGGGGTGTTTTCCGAGACAGCGCAGCTTAAACAGCTAAGCGTTTGCTAACGTCGCCGACCTTTTGAGCTAGGTCTTTGTGAACCACCAAAACCCCTTGGGGGGTGTTAATTACCACCACGTCGTTCAGTCCAATCACCGCCAAAGGCTTAGTCTCATGGTTTTGCACAAAGGCGTTATGCACCTCTTCTAGCTCGACTTTGCCATGAGTATGGTTCCCTAGATCATCGCTATCCACAGCCTTATGCAAATCATTGAACGAGCCCAGATCCATCCAATCGAAAGCGGCCGGCACCACCAGTAAATCCTCGACTTTTTCAATCAGAGCATAGTCAATGGCATTGCTCTCCAGGCCGGTATAAGTTTGTTCGTATTCAGCCGGGTCGGCCGCCAGTAATTTTTCATATGTTGCCAGCAAAGTTGGGGCATAGGCCTGCATCTTTTGCTTGAAAGTATTGATAGAGCCGACAAAGTAGCCGCAGTTCCAGAGATAATTACCGCTGTCCAGATATTTTTGAGCGGTTATTAGGTCGGGCTTTTCCTTGAAAGATTTAACATTGTAAACAGATCTCTCTTCGTCAAACAGCTCACCCTTCTGAATGTAGCCAAACTGGATCGCTGGGTAGTCCGGTTCAACGCCGACTAGCACAATCTGTTTGGTGGCTGCGGAAACCTCACTGGCCAGTTTAAGGCTGTGCGCAAACCCGCCGGAATCTCTGATGTAGTGATCGGCGTGAATCGAAACTATCGGCTCATCATTATCATGCTGCTTACTGATGTACGCCAGGGCAGCCGTTATACAGTTGGCCGTACCGCGCCGCGCCGGCTCAACAATAAAGGCCTCTTCGGGTAATTCGGGCAGTTGCTGTTTAACATGCTCGATGTGGCCAACTTCGGAAACAACGTAAATATCCTTGGTTAGTTGTTTTGACCGTTCGTAAGTATGCTGCAACAGCGAAAGCTTGTCGCCATTGATATGCAACAGATGTTTGGGGTAGTCCGGAGTGGACAAAGGCCACAACCGGGTGCCGGAACCGCCGGCGATAATTACAACAATCATCACTTAATAATAGCAAATACACGGGCAACAAGCCGGAAAGTCGGCTATAATAGCTGGCAGTAAGGAGACTTTAGATGAAAGTAAATCCGCAAATTTTTCGCGGTTACGACCTACGTGGCTTGGTAGATAAGGATCTTAGCCCCGAGGTGGCACTGCATCTCGGCAAAGCCTATGGTACCTATCTGTCTCGGCACGACATTCATACGGCTGTGGTAGCCCGTGATTGTCGAGCGACCGGACCAAGTTATAGTGAAGCCATTATTAAGGGGTTGCGGTGGGCTGGTATCGACGTAACCGACATCGGCATGCAACTAGTAGGCACTTTCTATTGGTCGCAGTATCATTTGGAAATTCCGGCCGGAGTATACGTTAGCGCTTCCCATAATCCGCCCGAATATAATGGTTTTAAGTTTGCTAATGGCTACTCTGAGACACTGGTCAGCGAAGGCATGCAGACCTTGCGCAAAATGGTTGAGGACGAGGATTATGAACAAAGTAAAACCGAGGGGACTTTAAAGCAAGCGGAAATTCTACCTGCTTATTACCGAGATCTTATAAAACGTCTACCCATTACCAAGCACTTCAAGGTAGTGGTTGACCCTGGCTGCACTACTGCTGGCGCGATTGCTCCGGAACTTTTGCGTCAAGCTGGGTGTGAGGTCGTTGAGTATAACACCAAGGTTGATTCATCATTCCCGCTGGGTGTTGCCGACCCAACCGAAACCCAGGTCGTCGAACGATTGCGCGATGAGGTTCTGGAAAGCAAAGCCGACATCGGTTTCACTTACGATGCCGATGGTGACCGCATTGGCATCGTTGATGACGCTGGCAATATTATCTGGAACGACGTTTTGGTGGCTTTGTTTGCGATTGACGTACTGCGCGACCACCCCGGTAGCAAAATTATGTTCAATACCTTATGTTCCAAAGTCGTACCGGAAACAATTACGCGGCATGGCGGCACGCCTTTCATGTGGCGAACCGGTCACTCATTCTTAAAAAAGAAGAATCAAGAAGTCAAAGCGGCTTTTATAGGCGAATTATCCGGCCATTTCTTTTTCTCAACAGACTTTTACAATCATGATGACGGACTTTATTCGACGCTGCGTCTACTGAAAGCCATTGAGCGTTCCGGCAAGAAGCTATCCGAGTTGCTGGCCGAGCTGCCGCGTTACATATCCAGCCCGGAAATCAAGGTGTTTTGTCCTGACGAACAAAAACTAGCTGTTATTGAAAAGCTTAGTCCTCTCTTGCAACAGAAATACCCTGAAGCGGAGATTGTTAGTGACGAACGAGCGGGTGATGGCATTAGGTTAGACCTTAAGGACGGGATGTTTGTGGTACGCTACTCACAAAATGGCCCATATTTAACAATCAAGTTTGAGGCCAGCGATAAAGCCGGCTACGAAAACCTGCGTAAGGCCATAAATGAAATATTGCACCAGGTTCCCGAGATTGATTGGGAATCACCTACCAGCGCTAACGTCGAAGCCCTGACCAAGCCATCATAACCTCTTAAAAACTGCTATACTGTAGTGACATTATGAAACTACTTGTCACCGGCGGCGCCGGCTTCATTGGCTCCAACTTTGTGCACTATGTTTACCGCGAACGGCCGGGCTGGTCAATATCGGTTTACGACAAGCTGACCTATGCCGGCAACCGTAAAAATATTGAGGGCTTGGATGAATCCCGAGTTAAATTTATCCAGGCAGACATTTGTGACGAACCAGCCATCAACGCCGCTGTGGCCGACTGCGACGCCGTGGTGCACTTTGCAGCCGAGAGCCACAATGATAATTCGCTGCATCAAGCGTGGCCTTTCGTTCAGACCAACCTGATCGGCACTTATCAGATACTGGAGGCCGTCCGCCTGCACAAAAAACACCTGCATCATATTTCGACCGATGAAGTTTATGGCGACCTAAAACTTGATGACCCGGCAAAATTCACGCCCGATACACCATACAATCCGTCCAGCCCCTACTCTTCCACTAAAGCCGGCTCCGATTTGCTGGTACGCGCCTGGGTACGCAGCTTTGGCGTACAGGCCACCATCAGTAACTGCTCTAACAATTACGGGCCTTATCAGCATGTTGAAAAATTCATTCCGCGCCAAATCACCGAAATTTTGGAAGGCCGTAAGCCCAAACTTTATGGCAACGGCCAAAACGTGCGCGATTGGATTCATACTGAAGACCACTCTTCAGGCGTGCTAACCATCTTGGAAAAGGGCGTGATTGGCGAAACCTACCTGATTGGCGCCAACGGCGAAAAGAACAATAAAGATGTGGTTGAAATGATTTTGGAGTTGATGGGCAAAGATCCGCTAGGCTATGACCACGTTGACGACCGGCCAGGTCACGACTTACGCTACGCCATTGATGCCACTAAAATGCGGGAGCTCGGCTGGACTCCCAAATACACAGATTTTCGAGCCGGTCTGCAGGCCACCATCGATTGGTATAAGCAGAACGAGACCTGGTGGCAGCCGCAAAAAGCCGAGACTGAAGCTAAATATCAGGAGATTGGACGATGAGCGACCAATTGGCTGTCCGCGAAACCGCCATTCCCGGGATGTATGTGATTGACTTGGTGTTGCACGGTGACAGCCGCGGTTGGTTCAAAGAGAATTACCAGCGTGCCAAGATGGAGGCCTTGGGACTGCCGCATTTCGAGGCTGTCCAGAATAACTTTTCATATAACACCGAAAAGGGCGTGACCCGCGGCCTGCACGCCGAGCCTTGGGAAAAGTTTATTTCACTGGCCAATGGCCGGATATTTGGCGCCTGGGTGGATCTGCGCCAAGGGAATAATTTTGGCAAAGTTTTCACCATGGAAATAACACCGGAAATAGCCGTGTTCGTGCCGCGCGGCGTGGCCAACGGCTACCAGACACTCGAAGAAAACATCACCTATACCTACCTGGTTAACGAGCACTGGTCGCCAGACGGCAAGTACGCCAGCCTGAGCATGTTTGACCCGGCGCTCGCTATTGATTGGCCAATCGCCGAGGCACAAGCCATCGTATCTGATAAGGATAAGTCTAACCCGCTACTTAAAGATGTAACACCGATGGAGGTCTAGGATGGATGACTCATCAATTTTTATCGTCGGTGCCAACGGCCAGCTCGGTACGGCCTTGAAGCAACAGTACCCCGGCGCCCAGAGCGCTGATATTGATGAGTTGGACATTACCAACGCCGAATCGGTCGCCAATTTTGATTGGAGTCCGATCAAAATCATCTTGAACGCCGCAGCTTACACCAATGTCGACGGTGCCGAAACGGCCGAAGGTCGGGTGGCGGCTTGGAAGGTCAACGCCACAGCCGTGGGCTATTTGGTGCAAGCTGCTCAGAAACACGATTTAACGATGGTGCACATTTCGACTGATTATGTCTTTGACGGCACCAAAAACCCGCATACCGAAGACGAGCCACTTAGCCCACTCGGTGTGTACGCCCAGTCCAAGGCGGCCGGCGACCTGCTGGTCGGACTGGTGCCCAAACACTACCTTCTACGCACTTCTTGGGTAATTGGTGAAGGCAAAAACTTTGTGCGAACTATGTTGGAGCTTGGCCAAAAAGGCGTCAATCCCACTGTGGTCAATGACCAGGTTGGACGACTGACTTTCACCAGCGAATTAGTGCGAGCCATTGCTCACCTGCTTGCTAGCCAAGCGCCACGCGGCACTTACAATCTAACAAACGGCGGTGAGCCAGCAAGTTGGGCAGACATCACCCGCGAAATATTCAAACTGGCCGGGTACGATTTAACTGTTACCGACACCTCGACCGCCGAATACTACGCCAACAAGCCGGAAGCCGCCCCGCGGCCACTGAACAGCATCATGGATCTGGCCAAGATTCATCAAGTCGGTTTTACACCCCGTGACTGGTGCACCGAATTAAAAACTTACATAGAGACACAGCACATAAAATAATAGGTGCGCTTGTTATTTCCTGTTTTGGTCTGTGAAGGCTTTGTTGCCTAAGCCTGATTGACGAATGATTGACCTAAAAGTACCGAGAGGTATTTCTTTTCTCGGTGTTGGCACAATTACCGTTGCTGATCCTTTGCGGTATTTAGCGTGACTACCCTTTTGTGAAACAAATGTAAAGCCTGTTGCTTGAAGGACTTTAATGATTTCTTTTGAGGACAGTAATTTAGGCATGCTGCAGGCGAAGAGCGTGGACAGTAGGGTGTTCTACAGAAGTAGTAGCAAGGACATCGCTTGTGGCATCTTCTAGATATAGCTCAAGAGCTTCTTGTAAGTTAGCCAACGCTTCTTGCTCGGTTTCACCAAAGCTCGAAACATCAACGTTAAGACACTGGGCAACGTAATACTTACCTTCTTTATACACAACCGATTGGTAGATGGTCTGACTCATAGCTACATTATAACACTTGGGCATCCCTGCTATACTTGAAACGTATGAAAGGTATCATTCTGGCCGGCGGCAGTGGCACGCGGCTGTACCCAATCACCAAGGGCATAAGCAAGCAAATTATGCCGATTTATGACAAGCCGATGATTTATTATCCGCTTGGCTCATTGCTGCAAGCTGGCATCCGCGACATCCTGATTATCACCACGCCGGAAGACCAATCACAATTCCAGCGTCTGCTAGGCAATGGTTCGGAGCTGGGCATTAATCTGCAATACAAGGCTCAGCCCTCGCCTGACGGTCTGGCACAGGCCTTCATAATTGGCGAGGAGTTTATTGGCCAGGACAAGGTAGCGCTGATTCTGGGCGACAATATTTTCTACGGCGAGTCGTTTGGCAACACCTTAGCGGAGTGCGTTGACCCGGACGGCGGGATTATTTTTGCTTACGAAGTGTCCGACCCGGAGCGCTACGGCGTCGTGGAATTTAATGACCAGCACCAGGCCGTATCGGTCGAAGAAAAACCGGCTGAGCCCAAGTCAAATTATGCTGTGGTCGGCCTATATTTTTACGATAATGATGTGGTCGAGATTGCTAAAAACATTAAGCCTAGTGACCGCGGCGAGCTGGAAATCACCGCTGTTAATGACGAATATCTGAAGCGCGGTAAACTGCGGGTGCAGACCATGGGACGTGGCTCAGCCTGGCTCGACACCGGTACCTTCGAATCGATGAATGACGCTAGCGAATATATTCGCGTTATCGAAAAACGCACTGGCCTTAAAATTGGCTGCATCGAAGAAATTGCCTGGCGCCAGGGTTTCATTACCGATGAGCAGCTCAAGGCTCTAGCCGAACCATTGGTCAAATCCGGCTACGGTAAATACATGCTCAGTTTGGTTCAATAGCTACCCTATTGACAATTAATAGTGTCTCTAATAGAA
>Ga0182030_10000947_pt1 | contig 57838 bp, 44 predicted proteins | sample 812S3MmetaG_FD_121299 | JGI IMG/M metagenome (GOLD analysis project Ga0182030, IMG submission 121299) | Permafrost microbial communities from Stordalen Mire, Sweden - 812S3M metaG (Illumina Assembly) | ecosystem: Environmental > Terrestrial > Soil > Wetlands > Permafrost | place: Sweden... | reverse complement strand
CGCAGTTTCTGGATGGCCTCGCGGATTTTGGCGGCGGTGGGATAGTCGGGATGGTGGAGCACGAAATCTTCCAGGGCTTCGGCGGCGGCGGAGTTTTCGCCGCGGCGGAGGTGGATCTCCGCCAGCATCAGTTGCGGATGCGAAAAGTGCGCGGGGTCCAGGTGGCGGGCAATTTCCAGGTACTTCACCGCCAGGTCGAAGGCGCCCGCGGCGTAATACGTCATGCCTAATTGCGAATTGCCGAGCGGTTCATTGGGGCGCGCCAGCACCGCGCGTTGATTGAAAGACAGAGCTTCATCCAGCTTGTTCAGATTTAGCAGCACGCCACCCAGATTGACCAGTGGTTCGTAGGCCAGGGGATCCAACTCCAGGGATTTGCGAAAGCACTCTTCGGCGCGCGGATAGCGGGACGTCTGATAAGCAATCGTGCCCAGGTTGTTCCAGGCGGAGGCGAATTGCGGCGCCAGGCCGACGCTTTCCAGTAGGTGTTTTTCGGCGGCTTCCCCGTCGTGCCGGCCCAGGTCCTTCTGTGCCTCTTCGTAATCGTGCAGGGCTTTGGGCGGAATCGCTAACTCAGTGGTGGAAACGGTGTGGCGGCGCAGAGAATCGATGAACTGGAAGTCCGACTCCTTGAAATGGAGCGCCAGGGTGACGCGGTGGCGGGAATCGGCGGTGCCGGGTCCTATTTCAATCGTCTGGCGGGCTTCTCCGAGTTGCGCCGGGTAGACCGCGACGACGTATGAACCGGCGCGCAGTTTATGGAACGAAAAACGGCCGCTGGAATCGCTCTCGGTAGTGGCTTCAAACGGCGTGACCGCGCCATAGAGCGCGATGGAGGCGCGTCCGGCAGGCTGAAAGCGGCCCGCCAGTTCGTAGAGCGGGTCGGCCGCGAAGACCGGCGCCGCCAGCATCAGCGCCAACAAAAGAGCAAGCATCGCCGATTCGATTGTAGCGCCTGCAGGCCGGCGGCCGCGGCCGGGAAACGGGCTGCGGCAGGCGCGCGAACAATGGTACGCTCGGTCCGTGCGCAGCATTTTATTTTTTCTGCTTCTTTCGACCTGCCTGCGGGCGCAGGACCGCCCGTTAACCACGTTGCCGTATACACCGAGTCTGGAGACGAAGTTCCTGGACCGTACGGCGGACCCGTGCGTGGACTTCTACCAGTTCGCTTGCGGCAACTGGAACGCACTCAATCCGATTCCGGCCGACCAGGCGCGGTGGGACGTGTACAGCAAGCTGCAGACCGAAAACCTCCGCTACCTGTGGGCCATTCTGGAAGACGCCGCGAAGCCCGCAGCGACGCGGACCGCTTCGCAGCAGAAAATCGGCGACTATTTTGCATCCTGCATGGATGAAGCCGCAGTGGAAAAAGCCGGCGCCGCGCCGTTGAAAGCGAGGCTCGATACCATCGCCGCACTGACCAAAACGGCGGACGTGGCGCCGCTCGTGGCCAAACTGCACCTGATGGCCGGCGATGACGGTTTTCTGTTCGGGTTTGGATCCTCGCAGGATTTTTCCGATTCCAGCCGCGAGATTGCCTTCGCTTCTGCGGGCGGCCTGGGCCTGCCGGATCGCGACTACTACACCAAGACCGACGCAAAATCGCGGGAGATCCGCGGCCGTTATCTGGAACACGTGGCGGCCATGCTCCAACTGTTGGGCGATTCGCCCGAAGCTGCGCGCGCGGAAGCGCAGACCGTGATGGCCATAGAGACGGACTTGGCCAAAGCCCAACTGACGCGCGTGGACAAACGCGACCCGTACAAAGTCTTCCACAAAATGACGCGAGGCCAACTGGCGGCGCTGACGCCTTCCTTCGACTGGCCGGCCTACTGGCGCGGCATTGGCCTGGGGGCGCCGGCCCAGATCAACGTGACCGAGCCGGAATTCTTAAAGGAAGTGGAGCATCAGCTGAAAACCCGCAGCGCGGCCGATTGGAAAACTTACCTCAGGTGGCACCTGGCGCACAGCGAATCAGCTTACCTTTCGGCGGAATTTACAAAGGCGAATTTCGATTTCTACAGCAAGTATCTGCGCGGCGTTGAGGAAATGGCGCCGCGTTGGAAGCGCTGCGTCCGCTATATCGACCGCGATCTGGGTGAAGCGCTGGGGCAGGTTTTCGTATCCAGGACGTTTACGGCGGAGACGCGCGGCCGGGCGCTGGCCATGACCAGAGAGGTGGAACAGGCCATGGAGCGCGATATTCAGGGCCTTACCTGGATGAGTCCCGCCACCAAACAGAAGGCGCTGGTGAAGCTGCATTCGGTGGTCAACAAAATCGGCTACCCGGAAAAGTGGCGCGACTATTCGGCGGTGGAAATTGTGCGCGGCGACTTTCTGGGCGATGTGGACCGCTCCGCGGCCTTCGAAAACAAACGCGAACTGGCCAAGATCGGCAAGCCCGTGGACCGCTCCGAGTGGCAAATGACGCCGCCCACCGTGAACGCCTATTACGACGCACAGATGAACGACATTAACTTCCCGGCCGGCGTGCTGCAACCGCCGCTCTATGATCCGAAGATGGACGACGCGCCGAACTATGGAAACACCGGCGCCACCATCGGCCACGAACTCACCCACGGGTTCGACGACCAGGGCCGCCAGTTCGACGCCAAGGGCAACCTCCACGACTGGTGGACGAGTCAGGACGCAGCCGAGTTTGTAAAGCGCGCCACGTGCGTTTCCGATCAGTATTCGCAATACACCGTGGTGGACGACATCAAGAACAACGGCAAGCTCACGCTGGGCGAAGATGTGGCCGACCTGGGCGGCACCATGCTGGCCTACGTGGCCTGGAAAGAAGCCACCAAAGGCAAGGACCTGAAACCAGTGGACGGCTTCACACCCGAGCAGCGATTCTTCGTCGGCATGGCGCAATGGGCGTGCGGCTACGAGCGGCCGGAAAACAAGCGGCTGAACGCCATGACCAATGAACATTCGCCGGACGAATTTCGCATCAACGGAGTGGTCTCTGACATGCAAGAGTTTGCCCAGGCGTTCTCCTGCAAGAGCGGGCAGCCCATGGTGCGTGAGAAGGCCTGCCGCGTCTGGTAGGGCGGCCGCCCACCGTCCCCGGAAACCCCCGAAAAGGCCCGGGCGTCGTAGAGATTTACCAAGCAGGTCCCGATTTTGAGAAACTTAAGACATACCGTGAAGAACACACAGATTCGTTTCGCCTTAGGCGCAGTCCTATGCCTGCCAGCGCTTTGCCCGGCGCAGACCGTTCCTACCTACACCATTACAACGGTTGCCGGAAACAGTACGTTGGGCGCGGGGTATAGCGGGGATAGCGGCCAAGCGACAGCCGCCCAGCTCGATGGGCCGACCAGCGTGTTTGTGGATGCCAAGGGCAACATATACATTGCCGACAGTTTCAACGCCCGCATCCGCCTGGTGACTGCGAGTAGTGGCGTCATCACCACAGTGGTCGGTAACGGCACGGCCGGGTTTCTGGGCGACGCCTGCGGTGTGAACTGCGGCACGGTCGTCGAGACCGCGGTCAACTCCGAGATCAGCGGACCGGACACGGTGATTGTGGATTCCAAAGGCAACATCTATATTGCCGATACGGCCAACGACGTGGTGCGCCTGGTGCCGGCGGGCGGAGCCTCCATCTCAACCTATGCGGGCCAGAACTCACTGGGGTTCGGTTTCTCAGGGGACGGAGGGCTGGCGACGGTGGCGCAACTGGATGGGCCGGCCGGGCTGGCGCTCGATTCCGCCGGCAATTTGTTCATCTCCGACAACAAGAACAACCGCATCCGCAAAGTGATTGCCGCGGGAGCGACCAACGCCGGCGTGATCTCGACGATTGTGGACTTCAACGGCAACGTTGGGTTCGACGGCAACGGCGGCATTGCGAACACAGCGCACATCAACGGGCCGCGCGGGATGGCCATAGATTCCACCGGCGCTCTGTACTTCGCGGATTCCGGCAGCAACATGATCCGCAAGGTTACGCCACCGGCGGCAGCCGGCACCATTACGCTGGTGGCGGGAAGTCCGACGGACCTGCCGGGAGTCGGCGCGGAAGGCGTGCAAGCCACAACCGCGCTGCTGCACGGACCCCAGGGCGTTGCCGTGGATACCTGCGGCAACGTGTATATCGCCGATACCACCAACAGCCGCATCCGCATCGTGACTACTAACGGAATCATCAACACGATTGCGGGCGGCAACGGCAACGCATTTTCCGGCGATGGCGGGCCGGCTCTCAGCGCACAGTTGAATTTTCCGGCTAGCGTAGCGGTGGATGCTCAAGGCAATGTGTACGTGGCCGATACGCAGAATGGCTTGGTGCGGAAGTTGACGCCCACTTCCGCCGCGCCGTGCGGTGGAGCGCCGCCCGCCATCACGGCGAGCCCTAAGATCGGTGTAATCAGCGCGTCGGCCTATGGCGGCAGCGCATCGATTGGTACCGGCTCGTGGATTGAAATCTATGGTTCCAACCTGGCGGCGGATACGCGCAGTTGGGCGGCTTCGGATTTTAGCGGTACACCAGCCGTGAATGCTCCCACTTCCCTGGACCGCACGGCGGTGACCATCGCCGGGCAATCGGCTTTCGTCGATTACATCAGCCCCTGCCAGGTGAATGCACAAGTCCCGGCCAATACCGGAACGGGTCCTCTGCCCGTAACCGTGAGCACCGCAGCCGGCACCAGCACCGCCGTCAACGTGACCGTGAATGCGGTGCAGCCTGGTTTATGGGCTCCTCCGCAGTTTAATGTCGGTGGTACGCAATACGTGGGCGCCACCCACGCTGACGGCACGTTTGTGGGTCCGGCTGGGGCGTTTACGGGATTGACTTCATCGCCCGCCAAACCAGGCGAAGTGATTGTGCTCTACGGCATCGGGTTTGGCTCGGTGGGTTCCGGCACGCCGCCCGGACAAATTACGCAGACGCTGAATACTCTGGTGCTGCCGATTCAGTTCAGTTTTAGCGGTGTGCCAACCATCGCGCCGGCCTATGACGGCCTGGCGCCGAATTACGTGGGCCTGTACCAGTTCAACCTGACGGTGCCCGCGAGCCTGGCCAACAGCAATGCGGTCCCTGTGACATTCACGCTGGGCAGCGGAGCCAACGCAGTAGTCCAGACGCAGACGATGTACATCGCCGTGCAGAATTAATTCCCGGCGCGGCTCTCAGACTTTTTCCGGTTCCCGCTCGCCGCCAAATCCGCCGGGCGTGTGCGGTCCCATGGCGTTGCGGAAGCGCTCGCGCTCTTCGGGCGTCAAATTCGCCCAGCCGCGCACGAAGCGTGTCTTGTTCAGTCTGTGGCCCCAGCCGCCGGCCCGGCCGAAGAGCAAGCGGGTGAGCACCAGCAATCCCAGCGCCTGCCAGAAGTTGATGGCCGGAAGATGCAGGATGGCGGGCAGCAGCGCGTTCCACAGACCGGCGGTGACCAGGCCGGCAATTCCGATCGCGACCGCCCCAAAGAAGATCACGCGCACTCCCACAAATCTCATTCGTCTCATTGGCTTTTCCTTTCGTAACCCGATTCTTCGTATAGGCGCTGCAAACGGCTGCGCAGGCGCTTCACTGCGTAATGCTTGCGGGAAAGCAGGGTGTTCACGCTGACGCCCGTTTCGGCGGAAATCTCGGCAAAACTGCGGCCGTCGATTTCATGCGCTAGAAAGACTTCCCGCTGGCTGGGCGGCAATTCGTCCAGTGCGCCTTCAATCTCCGCCAGCAAAATGCCGCGCGCGTAGAGCGCATCGGGACCGGCATCGGGCGAGGGCAGGACGTCTTCCAGCAGGCGGCCGCCGTCGTCCACCACCACTTCCTTTGTCCCGCGGCGAAACAGATCCGTCAGCCGGTTCTTCGCCACCTGCATCATCCAGGCTCCGGCGTGGGCTACCGGCTTCATCATCCGGTACGCTTCAATCAGCTCGTAGAAAACGTCCTGCAGCAGATCTTCGGCGTCGATTTCATCCGGAATGCGGCGGCGGATGAAGGCCAGCAGGCGCCGCCGTTCACTGGCGAAGGCCCAGGAAAGGCGCTGATCCTGCTCCACCTGTTGCTGGGTCATGGCCTGCACTGTATCCTCTCACTGGTCTAGACGAAATCGACGCGGAAATATTTTAGGCCCGCGCCGGTTTCAGCGCGCGACTTTCCGGAAGATCAGAATATGTTGCTCCGGCAAGGTTTCGATGGTCTTGTCTAGCCGGAACCCCTCGGGTTCGAGTTCGGCTTTGACCTGAGCCACGGTCATCTTGTGTTCGGCGCGAATCGGCACCGCCGGGTCTTCGGCGCGATATTCCAGCAGCACCAGCCGCCCGTCGGCCTTGAGCGCCTGGCGGATGTGGCGCAGCATTTCCTGCGGATGCCAGAATTCGTGATAGACGTCGATCAGCAGCGCCAGATCCAGCGAATCCGCCGGCAATTTCGGATCGGCCGATGCGCCGAGTACAGTCTCCACGTTATTGATTTTGCGCTGCGCCATGTTCTGTCGCAGCAATTCCAACATTTTCGGCTGAATGTCGTTGGCGTAGACTGTGCCGGTGGGGCCAACCAGTTTGGCCAGCCGCCAGGTGATGGCGCCCGAACCGGCGCCGATATCGGCCACGGTAGAACCCTTGGCGATGCCGATATCGTGGAGCGCCTGGTCGGGATGTTCTTCCTCTTCGCGTTCCGGCCGCGTGAGCCAGCCGGCGCCATCGGCGGACATGACGCCCGCATAGGCACGCCCGGAGATGGGATGGACCTGCGCCCAGGTGAGCGAATGCGCCAGCAGGAGCAGTGCGCAGACGGCTTTCGGCATGGATGAGCCTGGCAGCATTACTTGCGGCTCCGGCGTTGCTCAAGCTTTCGAATGGCAATCCAATCGTCGGGACGATCGGCCGCTTTCTTGGTAACGATCAAGTCGTCCAAGCTAATCACCGGTACCGTCACGCCGCCCAGGGTCATGTCGAGCCGCCTGGACCAGGCGGCATCAAAAGGCAGGCTGTCCGTAGTAGAGGTGATAATATCGACGCGCCAGCGCGAAACCCCTATCTGGTAGAAATTCCCGGGAACCGTGAAATAGTCGGCTGTGATGCCCTTTAGAGGAGCGCCGAAACGGGCAAGAGCGTCATAGAGGCGGGTAGCATTTTCAGTCGCTGGGTCGGTCCAGAGATCCAAATCCTTCGTGTTGTACGGCTCCGTGTACTTCATCACCGCGTAGCCGCCGATCACCAGGAAGCGAACGTGACCGGTTGCCAATTCGGACAGAAGATCTCTCCAGTCGGAAATGATCTCGTCGGTCGCCGAGTTGATAGACATGGTATTCCACTGCCATTTCTAAAGCTGCGCGGACAATCGCCTCGTCGCCCTGGGCTTGCCAGAAATCGACGTCGCCGGAGCGGTCCATCTGGTCGATTCTGCCGGTGCGTTCGACGAACATCCTGCCTTTAGGATACCCTTGATTCGCCCTTCGTGCGGCAACAAACCACTCCGCTGGGTCCGGAGCTATACTTGCGGTCAGGTTTATCAACGTGTCTCTTCGTTGGCTGCCGCTCACGTTCGGGTGCTGCTGTTCGGCCGCCTTCGCGCAACTCAGCGGGCATTTCTATTTTGAGAAGCAGACGTTCGCCGTGGGTGAACCGGTCTTCCTCTATTTCGAGGTGACGAACACCGGGATGAAGCCGCTGGAGATCCTTGGCGTCAATCCCTATGGGCCCCTTGCCGGCTATACCGTTAAGCTGTCGAGCGATCCCAGCCTTTCCTCTTCATGCGCCATCATCCCGTCCCCCATCATCGCTGCCGGTTCTTCGACGCTTCTTGAGCCCGGCGCCAGGCATGTGGAACGTTTCCTGTTGAACTGGGAACGCAAGTCGATTGCGCTTGGAGATCATGCGGTGACGGCGAGTTATCACACTCCTTATGGGCCGCGTGACATAGCGTCGTCCCAAGATCGGCAACCGGTTTTCGCAGTGCACCAAGAACTACATTTTCTTGTGGACTCGAACGCCAAGTTCGGGTCCAAGGAACTTCAAGTATGGGTAGATCGGGTCCGATCGATGGGGCTTCCGGACCGATCCTATGGGAGCGCGACCGAAGAACTGCGATTCTGGTCGACTCAAGGCCAGGAGGAGTACGGGGAGGCTGTGCGTGTTCTGGCGAGCCTGGCGCCGCCTTCACTGGAAGAGACCCTGATTGGTTTCGTCCGGGGTGGATACCTCAACGGTTTCGAACTGCTGGCAATGAGCCGACTCAATACGCCTCGCAGCAGGGCCGTTTTGGCCGACTTGTTCCATGCCGCGCCGCCACAAAGTTCCGAGCGTTACGAGGCGGCCAGACTGTTGGCTGAGAGCGGCGACCAGCAATGGTATCCGTCATTGGTCGACGCTGCAAAGGGGGAACGCGATCTCCGCTACGTGTATGATGCTGCGGAGAGCGGTGGCAATTGGGCGATTCCATTCTTGTTGGGCCTGATGCACTCCCCCGAGCCGGGGATCCGCCAGACAGCCACTGATGCGATGGGGTCCACGGGATCGCGCGATGCGGTCCCGATCCTGTTGGAACAGTTGCGGAGTCCGGATGACGCCACATCGCTGGCTGCAGCCTCCTCATTGCAAGCGCTCACGCATCGGACCCTGAAGGGCTATGTGGGCCCACCGCAGTCGCAGTACGCCATTTGGAGTGGCTGGTGGTCGCGTCAAGGCAGCAAAGTGCAGATCTACAAACGGACCGACTGCGCCGAGTGGATCCCGCTGAAATAACCCTCTCTTTTTCCCTCTTGACATTAATCGCAATCTGCAATATAGTAATCACAGATTGCGATATGAAGCTCGGCGAAAAATTACGCTACCTCCGCGAAGTCGAAGGCACGCTCCGCGGACTCGACCGCGAACTCTCGCAGGTGGAAATGGCCCGCTTGATCCAAAAGGATACGGCCAAATCCATCAGCCAGAGTTACCTCTCGCAGATCGAGAGCGGGGCGCGGCCGCACCTGACGAATTCGACGCGCATGCTGCTGGCCCGCTTCTTTAAAGTTCATCCGGGCTACCTGGTGGACGATCCGGAGGGTTTCCAGAACGAGTTGATCTCCGATGTGGGCGCGCTCGAAGACAAGCTGGATTTGTGGCTGGTGAGCGGCGCGGAACGGTTTCGCAAGGATCCGGAATTGCACCACGCGCTGCTGGCGGTGGCCAAGCACTCGGATTCGCGGATGTGCCTTGTGCTGCTGGGGAATGTGCTCGAAAACCCGGGGCTGGCCGAACGGTTGATTGAAGTGCTGAAGCCCTCGGCATCGGCGCGCATAACGAGGAGACGTTCATGACCTGGTCGGAATTCTACCTCATTTGTTTTCTGGTGGGCTTCGGTCTCAGCGCGCTGGCGCTGGTGGCCGGAACGGCGCATCTCCATCTGCCGCATGTCCACATGCATCACGGCATTCATATTCCGGGCGGGCGCGGCAGCCAGTTGCCCTGGTTCAATTTCGGCACGCTGGCGGCCTTTCTGGCCTGGTTCGGCGGCACTGGATATTTGCTGGAGCATTATTACCACGTGTGGGTGGTCATCGCGATTGTCGTCGCCACACTAAGCGGCTTCGGCGCGTCGTCACTGGTGTTCCTGTTTCTGGCGAAGGTGCTGATGGCCGATGACCGGCCGCTCGACCCGGCCGATTACGACATGATCGGCGTGCTGGGCCGCACGTCGATTTCTATCCGCAGCGGCGGCACCGGGGAAGTGGTTTATTCGCAGGGCGGCACGCGCCATGTAGCGGGCGCCCGCAGTGAAGATGGCGCGCCCATCGCGAAAGGCGCGGAAGTGATTATCACGCGGTACGAGAAAGGGCTGGCGTACGTGCGCCGCTGGGAAGATCCGGCGGATGAATTGCAGCCCAAGAGTTAGAGGAGAGCAAGTTCACCTTTTATGGATTACACAACTCCAGTCATAATCGCCGGCGTGTGCGTGCTGGCGCTGATGTTCATCATGGCGGTGTTCGCCAAGCTCTACCGCAAAGCCGGACCGCATGAGGCGCTGATTGTCTACGGTTTCGGCGGCACGCGTGTCATTAAAGGACGCGGCACCGTCATCTATCCCATGGTGCAATCCTGCCGTGGGCTGTCGCTTGAGCTGATGTCGTTCGACGTCGCACCGAAGCAGGACCTCTACACCCGCCAGGGCGTCGCGGTCACGGTGGAAGCAGTGGCGCAGATCAAAGTAAAGTCCGATCCGGAGAGCATTCTCACCGCGGCCGAGCAGTTTCTTACCAAGCCGCCGGAGGAGCGCGAAGGCCTCATCCGCCTGGTGATGGAAGGCCACTTGCGCGGCATCATCGGCCAGTTGACGGTGGAAGAGATCGTGAAGCAGCCGGAAATGGTGGGCGACCGCATGCGCTCCACCTGCGCCGACGACATGAACAAGATGGGCCTCGAAGTGATTTCCTTCACCATCAAGGAAGTTCGCGACAAGAACGATTACATCAGCAACATGGGCCGTCCCGATGTCGCGCGCATCAAGCGCGATGCCGACGTGGCCACCGCGGAGGCCGATCGCGACACCGCCATTCGCCGCGCCGTGGCTTCCCGCGAAGCGGCCGTCGCCAAAGCGCAGGCCGACCAGGAGCGCGTGCTGGCGGAGACCCTGTCGCAGGCCAAACAGGCCGAAGCCCAGCGCGATCTGGAAGTGAAAAAGGCCGAGTATCTGGAGATGGTCAAGAAGCAGCAGGCCATCGCCGACAAGGCTTACGAAATCCAAGGCAACATCATGCAGCAGCAGGTGCGCGCCGAGGAAGTCACCATTCACCAGATTGAGCGGGAGCACGAAGTCAAAGTTCAGGACGCTGAAATTCTTCGCCGCGACCGCGAACTGACGGCCACTGTCTACAAGGCCGCCGAGTACGAACGCAAGCGTATCGTGACCCTGGCGGAAGCGGAGAAGGAGCGGCTCACCACTGAGGCTGAAGGCCAGGCTGCGGCCATCCGCGCGCAGGGTGAAGCCGAAGCCGAAATCATCTTTAAGAAGGGCGATGCCGAAGCCCGCGCCATGAACGTGAAGGCAGAGGCTTACCAGCAGTTCAACCAGGCGGCCATCGTCGACAAGCTGATCACCAACATGCCGGAGATTGTGAGGGCCCTGGCCGCGCCGTTGGCCAACGTCGACAAGATCACCATCGTGTCCACGGGCAGCGGCGATACCGCGGGTCTGCACAAGATCACGGGAGACATCACACAAATGGCGGCGCAGATCCCCGCACTGTTCGAGACGCTTTCGGGCATGCCCATGAGCGAGCTCTTCGCGAAAGTGCGGATGATCGGCGACAAAGCGCCCAAGCCTGGGGACACGGCGCAGGGCACGCAAACCAAACCATAACCCAAGGAGAATTTCCGATGGCACTCTTAGAGCGCGTTTCAACTTTAGTGCGGGCCAATATCAACGACTTGGTGGATAAGGCCGAAGATCCCGAAAAAATGATCAAGCAGGTCATCCTGGACATGCAGAACCAGTTGCTCCAGGTGAAAACCCAGGTGGCGATTTCGATTGCCGACCAGCACGTCCTGGACAAAAAGCTGACGGAAAACGAAGAGGCCGGCCGCCAGTGGATGCGCCGCGCGGAGCTGGCCGTCGATAAGAAAGACGACGTGCTGGCCCGCGCCGCCGTGGAGCGCTCCATGACGTATCAATCCACCGCCGAGAGTTTCAAACAGCAGGTGGAAGACCAGAAAACGCAGGTGGAAAACCTGAAGGTCGCGCTGCTCAAGCTGCAACAGAAGCTGGTCGAAGCGCAATCCAAGAGCGACATGCTGATCGCCCAGCACCGCCGCTCGCGGGCCATGAGCAAGGCCAATGAAGCCGGCCTCAACATGGGCGAATCCTCAAACGCCGCGGCCTTCGACCGCATGAAGAACAAGGTGCAGCACACGGAAGCCACCGCGCAGGCCAAGTCGGAACTGCTGTCCGACAACGTGGACGACAAGTTCGCCGCCATGGAAAAGCAGGATGAAATCGACCGCCTGCTGAACGAACTGAAGGCCAAGCGGAGCGCAGGATAACCCTGCGGTATTGCCGCGCTTCTTCTGTGGGGCAGCCAATCCTGGCTGCCGCCGGCTTTTCAGCCGGCGCTTGCCAGCCGCTTGCCAGCCTGCCCCACGGCAATGCCTGGAAATGGAGTAGATGATCCATGAGATTTGAGACCAGGCCAACGGACCGCGCTGGGCTTTGGCATTTCACTGTCATACTGCTAAAGACGCATGCAGAAGCTTTTCCACTTTGATTGCCCGCGGGAAGTCTATCAGGCCGACGCCTGCATCATTTCCTGCTTTGACGCGCGCTTCGATCTGGCCGTGCACAAGTTTCTCCAACGCAGCGGCATCGTCACTTATGACCAGATCAAGATTCCCGGCTCCGCCAAGGCGCTGACAGCACCCGACGCCGAGGGCGACCGCGAATTCGTGCTCCGTATGATTGGCACATCGATGCGCCTGCACCGTCCCACGCGCCTCTGGATGTTCGCGCACAGCGATTGCGGCGCCTATCCGGGCGCGCCGGTGGCCACGCAGACGGCCGATCTGCAGGCCGCCGCTCAAGTGTTGCACGGCGCTGTGCCCTCGCTGGCCACGCAGTGCTTCTTCTGTGATTTCGACGGCATTTACGGCGTGGAATGAGCGTGAGCCAATGTGGGACCGGCCTCCTGGCCGGTCGGCACAGGTGGCGTGGGCGGTGCTCGCCCGCGCCCATCGTTCGAAACGCAGCCGGCGAAGCCGTCATCCTGACAGGCCGGGAGCTGGTCCCACTTCGACCCGCGCTAATCCACGCTGTGCCCGGCCGCCCGTAGCGTTTCCGCCGCCCGCTCCATATCATCCTCACGCACCATCACGTAATCCGTGTCGAAGGTCGATACCGCAAACAGACTCACACCTGCCTCGCTCAGCGGCCCCGCCAGGGACGCCAACACGCCAGTCAATGCGAAATCGAGCGGACCCTCCACTTTGAAGATTCGCCAGCCGCCCTCGCGCCGGATGCCTTCCGGGACATCGGCTTCCCGGCAGACAATCGACAGTTCTTCGCGCGTCCGCGTCACTGAGCTGAAATCGCTGGCGCCAGCCCACAGCGGCACCGCTTCCTGGGGATCCAGGCGGCAGATTGCCAGCCGGCAATTCAGCAACTCCAGGCAAAGGTGGATGGGGCCCGGCATCAAGACCGACAAGTATAAGCCAGCCGCGGCCAACGTGGTGCGGCGGCCGGAAGGGGCGCGCAATGGCTGCCCCGAGTGGTGTTATGCTCCATTAACATGAAGTTACGTTTCCTGTTTGTGTTAGCAGCCGGCGCCGCTGCGGTTCTGCTCGCCCAGCAATATAGCCCCAGCTTGTACGATGGCATGCGGTGGCGCCAGGTTGGCCCGTTCCGCGCCGGCCGCATCTCCGCGGTTGCCGGTGTACCCGGCGATCCATCCGTATATTATCTGGGCACCCCCGGCGGCGGCATTTGGAAATCCACCTCCGGCGGAGTCACCTGGAAGCCCATCTTCGACGAGACCCACATGGATTCCATCGGCTCCATTGCGGTGGCGCGGTCCAATCCGAACATCGTCTATGCCGGCACGGGTGACGTCAGCAGCGTGGAAAAATCCGTTAACGTCGGTAGCGGCGTCTGGAAGTCGGTCGACGCCGGCGCGCACTGGCAGCAGATGGGCCTGGCCGACACGCACCATATTGTGTCGCTGGTGGTCGATCCGAAGAATCCCGACATCGTGCTCGCGGCGGCCCTGGGCCACACCTACGCGCGCAACGAAGACCGCGGCATTTTCCGCACCACCGATGGGGGACGCACCTGGAACAAAACTCTCTACAAGGCCGACAATGTCGGGGCGGTAAATATGGTGGCCGATCCCGATAATCCGCAGACGCTCTTCGCCGCACTGGAAGTTTACCTGACGCAGCCGGGCGCCGGCCGCGGCGCGGGCGGCGGCGCGGCTGCTGCAGGCGGCGCGGCCGCTGGTGGCGACGCGGCTGCCGCAGGCGGCGCAACTGCTGCAGGCGGCGCGGCTGCCGCAGGCGGCGGACGCGGGGGACGTGGCGGACGCAGCGGCGGCGAGCCCGATACTTCCGGCGCCGGCATCTACAAGTCCGCCGATCAGGGGCTTACCTGGACTTTCCTCGGCGGCCACGGCCTGCCCGATTCCGGCATGGGCCGCATCGGACTGGCAGTAGCTGCCGGCACCGGCGGCAAGCGCGTCTACGCCGTGATGACCGGCGGCATGTACCGCACCGACGATGGCGGCGACACCTGGTATCGCAGCACCACCGATTCGCGCTCCAACGGCAGCTCCTACTTTAGCCAGGTCTATGTCGCGCCCGATAACCCCGACATGGTCTACGTCGTGCAGACTTCCACGTACCGCTCTACCGACGGCGCCAAAACCTTCGAAGCCTTCAAGGGCGCGCCCGGCGGCGACGACTACCACGTCATGTGGATCGATCCCACCAACGGCAAGCGCATTCTGGCGGGCGTCGATCAGGGCCCTACCATCAGCGTGGACGGCGGTTATACCTGGGATCTGAATTGGTACAACCTGCCCAACGGCCAGTTCTATCACATCTCGACGGACACACGGTTCCCCTATTGGATCTACGGCACGCAGCAGGATAGCGGCTCGGCCGGAACGTCCAGCCGCGGCGCGTTCGGACAAATCACTTTCATGGAATGGATCCCTTCGGCCGGAGCTTATGAGTTCGGCTATATTCACCCCGACCCGCTCGACCCGAATATCATTATGGCCAGTGGGCAGGGCTCCAACATTCAGCGATACGACCAGGTGAACCGCCAGATTCAGAATGTCTCTCCGCCGCGCAGCGGTGGCTACCGCTTTGCCAATACCCCGCCCCACCTTTTCTCCTCGGCCGATCCGCATATCTTTTATCTGGGCGCGCAGTACCTGCTCGAAACGCGCGACCTGGGCCAGACCTGGAAAGCTGTCAGTCCGGACGTGACGCTGGCGCCCGGTGAAACCACGCCGCCGCCCGAACCTGTGGTGGACCCGGCGGCTGCGGCGCCTGCTGCTGGAGGCCGCGGGGGCCGCGGCGCCGGCATCTCCGCCATCGGCCCATCGCCCTTGCGCGCCGGAGCCGTCTGGGTGGGCACTTCCAACGGCCACATTCAGATGACTGCCGATGGCTCTTCCTGGAATCACGTCACGCCCGCCGACGTGCCGGCCAATACCGCCATCCAACAGATTGAAGCGTCCACGCACAACCTGGGCACTGCCTACTTCACGCTGGACCGTCACAACTCCGATGACTTCGCGCCTTACATCTTCCGCACGCGCGATAGCGGCAAGACCTGGACACGCATTGTCTCCGGCATTCCGGAGAAGGAAATTGCGCGCGTGGTCAAGGAAGATCCCGTCCGCGAAGGCCTGCTCTATGCCGGCACCGAACACGGCGCCTGGGTCTCCTTCGATTCCGGCGATCATTGGCAATCGCTCCAGTTGAATCTGCCCACCGCTTCGGTGCGCGATTTGGAAATTCACGGCGACGATTTGGTGGCCGGCACGTACGGCCGCGCCTTCTGGATTCTGGACGACGTGACGCCGCTGCGCCAGATGACGCCGCAGGTGTCGGCATCCACTGCCTATCTCTTCAAACCGGAAACCGCCATCCGCGTGCGCAACGACACGGATTTCGACACGCCGTTTCCGCCGGAAATGACCGCCGGGACCAATCCGCCCGATGGCGCCATCGTGAATTATTATCTGAAAAGCGCGCCCGCCGGCCCCGTCACCATCGCCATTTACGATGGCGCAAAAATGGTCCGCGAACTCACCAGCGTGCCGCCCCCCCCGGAGCCGGAACCCCAGTTGACGGTTCCCAATTATTGGATTGAGCGGCCGCATCCGCTGCCCGCTGCCGCCGGCATGAATCGCGCGGTATGGGATTTGCGTTACACACTGCCGCCGTCGTATACCCGCGGCGCCACCAACTCATACCCCATCTCCGCTCTGCTGCACAATACGCCCGCCGAACCTCGCGGTCCCCTGGCGGCGCCCGGCGATTATGAGATCCGCCTCACCGTCGCCGGCGCAACTTACCGCCAGCCGCTGCATCTGGTAATGGAACCGCGCGTGAAAGCGACGCCGGCGGCCATCATCGAACAGCGCGACCTGGGCTTGCTGATCTCCGGCGGGTTGACCGTCAGCCACGCTGCCAACGAACAGGTGGCCGCTCTGCGCGCCGCACTGGCCGCCCTGCAATCTCCGCCCGATGCCGCGGGCGCTCTGGCTATCAAAGCCGCTACGTTCGGCGGCGCACCCGCGGGCCGTGGCGGACGCGGCGGTGGCGGCGGTGGCGCTGGTGGCGTCGGCGGACGTGGCCGCGCCGGCGCAGTTACCACCGTCAGCTTCACCACGTTGAATGGCGAGTTCGGCACCCTGATGACCAACGTGGAGCAAAGCGACAACGGTCCCACGCAAGCCATGAAGGAGACCTATCAGGATTCCTGCCAGCGGCTTTCGAAATCCCTGGCGGAATGGGACGATCTGAAGACCGGGGAGTTGGCCGCGCTCAACGCGCTTCTGGGTGCGAACAAGGTGGCCGTTCCCGGGCCCACGCCCGCCGGCCCGGCCTGCGGTAAGTAGCCGGAGAAGCTCGCAGTAACCAGGAAAAGGCAAAGCAGAGTAAAAGCAAAGGTGGGACAGACGATCGCATTTTGTCGTCTGTCGGGCGGCGTACTCTCCGAAGAGGACAGCCGGCAAAAACCGATCGTCTGTCCCACTTCAAACAAGATCGCCACCGCACACCTTGGAGGACCTCGGCGATGCCGGACTTCCCGTGATTGGGGTCGAGTTAAGATAACGGTAAGTCGCGCGGTTCTGAGCGATCCGCTTGAATTGCGGGACCTCCTTATCGCAGGCGCGGAGTTGCCGCCTTCGCCTGCTCACGGCCCGCGGCGATGCGGTTTTGCAGAGTCCGCAGGCTGATCCCCAACATCTCCGCAGCCAGTTTACGATTGCCCCGCACGTGTTCCAAAGTGAGTTTGATGTACGCCTCCTCCAGTTTCGCCAGAGGCTGGCCCGGATGGATCATGGGAACCGTCTCCTGGCCGCCGGAAGGTACGCTATACGGGCCAGGGCTGCCGCCAAGCGCGTTGGAAGGAATGTGGTCCGGGCGGATGAAGCCTTCGCCCGCGATGATCGCCGCGCGTTCTAACACATTGCGCAGTTCGCGCACATTGCCGGGCCATCCGTACGCTTGAAACAGTTCCAATACGCCGGCGTCGACGCCGGAAACCCGCGTGTCGTGCTTGCGGTTCAGATTCTGCAGCATGGTGTCGGCGATCAGCGGGATATCTTCCTTGTGCTCCCGCAGCGGCGGCACCACGATCTGGAACACACTCAACCGGTAGTAAAGCTCCTCGCGCAGGTGCGAGCCCAGCTCCTGGCTGGTGGCGGCAAGTAACCGGGCATCCACTGGAATCTCGTGCTTGCCGCCCAGGCGCCGCACACGCAGGTCCTCAATCACGCGCAGCAGCTTGGGCTGCGTGGACAGCGGCATCTCCCCAATTTCGTCCAGCAGCAGCGTGCCTCCGTGCGCCTGCTCAAAGCAGCCCGCCGAACGCTCCATGGCCCCGGTGAAGGCGCCCCTCTCATGGCCGAACAACTCGCTCTCTACCAGAGTCTCCGGCAACGCGGCTGCATTCACTGCGATGAAAGGTCCATCCGCGCGGGGGCTGGCCTTATGGATCTCACGCGCCACCAGTTCCTTGCCCGTGCCGCTTTCTCCGCAGATCAAGACGGGCGCCGACGTCGGCGCCACCTGGCGGATCAGCGAGAAGATCTGCTGCATCGCGGGAGAAACGCCCACCAGGTTTCCCATTACGCCGCGCAGGCTCAGATCGCGCTTCAGTTGTTCGGTCCGCTGCAGGCTGCGGCTGTAGCTGATGGCCCGCGCCAGCAGCGCGTGAAAGGCCCGCGGTTCCACCGGCTTTTCCAGGTACCAGAACGCCTTGAGGTCATGGACGGCCTGCAGGGCCTTTTCCATGCTCCCGAAGCCCGTCAGCGCGACCGCTGGTGTCAGCACGCCCTGTTTTTTCAGGTGCCCTAGCAGTTCGAAGCCGTCCATGCGCGGCATCACCAGGTCTACCACGATCACGTCGGCGTTGAACCCGGCGAGCCGTTCCAGCGCTTCTCTACCGTTGGTTGCGACTTCAGTCTCAAACTCATCGGCGGAAAGCATCGCGAGCAGCGTGGCGCGCTGCCGCTCCTCATCGTCCACAATGAGGACGCGACCGCGAACCGCTTGCTGCCTGGGCATCGTCATCTATGGTATCAGTCCGTTCTCCACCCGGTGTTGAGTCAACCCGGCGCCCGTGGAACAGGCTGCCATCGCCAGCGCCCGCGAAACCAGCGGTAGTACTCTCAGTATCCCGAGCATGTTCATTGGTTGTACTTCGTGAGTGCACGCACAGGTCCAAAGCTGCCGCTGCTCCCATTGTCGGCGTGCTAGACAAGCGGCGGGGGCGCGGAATTTGCACTTCGAAAGGCATTTCCTGCCGCCTGAGTCGCCGCAGTCCAGGTACTCTTCCTCACCACCCGGCGCCATAACTCCCCTGCTTTGCGGCTGCGGGGCGGGCGGATCGTCCCCAAAAACGCAGAACCTGCCGCTCCAAGTGCACATTCCGCCGCATTCTGGGGGTTGAGCGATGCCCGCCGGACCAGCCGCTTCCCGGATTCATTTCAAATTCAAAGTGGCGTGAGACGTGCGAACCAATAGGCCACTCCGTGAGCGGAGCGCGCCGGTTTGTGGCGTCCCGCGCTTCACCACGGCGCGTCGGGATCAGAAATGAGACTCTATGAACCATGCCCCATCGCGAATCGCTGAGTTGTGGTGCCGGCTGGTGCACGCGGAGCCGATGTGGCCGTCACACGGCCGGTGGGAATGCCGCAAGTGTGGGCGGCGGCATAGGGTCTGCTGGGAACAGCCGTTACGGGCTGAGCCCCCTATCTGGGCAGTACCGCGCAGAGGCCAAGGCCACGGCGCCGCTGCTGCTGAAACGGGGGGCGCATGTTCATAGACAATGACGCTCGCCGCACACCGCCGCCGGTCTGGGATAAATCGTTAGGAGGGCTTTCGATTATGGATTTGAGAAACGTGCTGGCTCAGTTGCGCGACGAGCGCGACTCAATCGATACCGCGATCGCTGACCTGGAGCGTCTGGCACAGAGTCGGCACCGGCCCACCGGCCGCGCGCGCACCATGGCGGCTAGCGCTTCGAGCGACGGGGCAAACCACAACCCACCTCGTCCCGACGGTATTCTTCAAGACGATACCCCATCCACGGATTGAGCGCCGCAGCCCAGTCCGCCAGGCTTGCGATTCACCGTGGTGGACGGCCTCTCGCGTGCTCTCATTTCACGCGCAGACCATGAAACCCAAACACACAAACCCCACCGCCGGCGCAGCCGAAATTCAAAAGTTCGGAACTGTAGTAAACCGGCCGTTATCGCTCGATCACAGAGTCCGGCTAACTGGTGTTAACAATCTCAATCCGATTCTCGCCGACACCATGACCCTGCGCGATCTGTACAAGAAGCACCACTGGCAGGTCTCGGGTCCCACGTTTTACCAACTCCACCTTCTGTTCGATAAGCACTACGGGGAGCAGGCCGAACTCGTCGATGCGCTGGCCGAACGCATTCAGACCTTGGGCGGAATTGCCATCGCCATGGCGCACGACGTCGCCGAGACTACCCGCATCGCCCGGCCGCCGCGCGGACGCGAAGATTCGACCGTCCAACTGTTCCGTTTGATGGAGGCCCACGAACTTGTCATTGGCGCGGCTCGCGAAGCGGCCCGCGCGGCAGCCGCTGACGGCGACGAGGGAACCAATGACCTCCTGGTCAGTGACGTCCTGCGCCTGAATGAGCTGCAAGTCTGGTTTGTGTCGGAGCAGTTGGCCGGCGCTGGGATTGCCGATGAGGCGGACGTGGCCGTGGGCGTGGCCGGCGCCGTACACTCTTGAAGTTTGTGGAACGCCCATCAGGGCTGGTCCTGTTACCCGCCATGTGAAATGATGGAGCCAGTCCACGAAGCCTGGCTGCAACCGGAGCAAGCTTGAAACAGACTTTCCCAAACCGCGCCGCCCGAATCCTCGTCATTGAAGACAACGGTTCTGACGTCTTCCTGCTCAAGCGCGCCTTGAAGCAGCAGGAATTCCAGTTCGAAATGGTTCATCTGCTCAGCGGGGCCGAAGGTCTGGCCTTCATCCGGGGGCAGGACGGCCAGGCGGGCAAGGACGTTCCAGACTTGATCCTGCTGGATTTGAATCTCTCCAAGTATGCCGGTGACGACCTGCTGCGCGAAATCCGGAACGCCGATCGTCTCAGGGGCATTCCAGTCTGCGTATGGAGCTCTTCCCGTTCCGGCCGGGACTTGGCGGCGCTCCAGGACCTGGGCGTGACTCAGTTCATTTGCAAGCCCGCCGGTCTCGATCAATTCATGGAAATCGGCAAGACCATCGTGCATCTGCTCGCGGCTCCCACACTCGCCTGACGGCGCCGGAAGAAGCATCCTCTTTTCTTGAGGAAGAGGCAGGACTACCATTCAATCGCATGGCCGGCCGAGGCCAATCGCGGAGATTCACCCTTAGATGGCACTCCGCGTGCTCTGTTCGTCAGTTTCAGGGACGATGCCGGTTCTTCGCGAAAGGATAAGGATGACGTGTGGCCAGGAAGACTGAGAGCCGCCGGACCGGCGTGGACGCGCCTTCCCGCCGGGCGCCCGGTCAGCACGCCGCCAGATCGCGAACCGCTTTGAACAACGACAACCTCGCCACCCAGCCTTCTCCGCCCGCGACATCCGGCCAGAACCCATCCGCCGGGGAAACCGAAGAGGACAATTCACTCCCCGGGGTAGTCGGCATTGGCGCCTCGGCGGGGGGGCTCGAAGCATTCACGGAATTGCTCAAGAACCTGCCGCCCGATACCGGCATGGCATTCGTGTTGATCCAACACCTGGATCCGAGCCATGAGAGCCATCTCACCGAGTTGCTTGCCAACGCCACCAAAATGCCGGTCCAGGAAGTGAATGGGGAAACACGCGCGCAGGCCAATCGCGTCTACGTGATTCCGCCGCGGTGCAATCTCGGCTTTTCCAATGGAGTCATTCACACGCCCGTGCGGCCGGAAACCGGAGTCAACCTGCCGATCGATTTCTTTCTCAGTGAACTGGCGGCAGACCTCGGCAGACGGGCCGTCGGCGTCATCTTGTCCGGCACGGCAACCGACGGGACACTGGGTCTCCGGGCCATCAAGGCTGCGGGCGGCATCACCTTCGCTCAGGATGGGCAAACCGCGAAGTTCGGCCAGATGCCCAGGAGCGCGATCGCAACCGGAGTTGTGGATTTTGTCCTCCCGCCGGCCGGAATCTCACGAATTCTGGGCGCCGTGGCACGCGATTCCCATGTGACGCGCGAAACGGTTCAGCCTCCCATGGATGCAAGGCTGGACAAGATCCTTCGCCTGGTGAATGCCGCCACCGGAGTGGATTTCACGCACTACAAACATGGCACCCTGATGCGTCGCATCAGGCGGCGCATGGCCGCCGGCAGATTCGAAACGCTGGAAGATTATAGCCTGGAGCTGGCACAGAACCAAGCGGAAGCAACCGCGCTGTGCGAGGATTGTTTTATCACCGTCACGGCATTCTTTCGGGAACCGGAAGTCTTTGAGGAGCTGAAAACAACCGCCTTTCCCTCCATCGTTGAGAATCGGAATCCCGAAGATACCATCCGGATCTGGGTGCCCGGCTGCGCCACAGGTGAGGAAGCTTATTCCATCGCCATCTGCCTGACGGAATTCCTGGAAGACGCGAAAGTGAATCTTCGCTTCGAGATTTTCGCCACCGATATCAGCGAAACGGCAATTGAAAAAGCGCGCGCCGGCATCTATCCGGACGCCGCGCTAGCGCCTGTTTCGCCGCAGCGGCTGGCGCGCTTCTTCACACGCACCGAACGCGGGTACCAGATTGCCAAGGTCATCCGGGACGTCTGCGTTTTTGCCACGCAGAACGTGGCCAAGGATCCGCCTTTCTCCAAGCTGGACCTCATCAGTTGCTGCAATGTGTTGATCTACCTCGGCGAGGTGTTGCAGCGCAAGGTCTGGTCCACTCTGCGTTACGCCCTGAAGCCGGGCGGCTTCCTGGTGATTGGTCCCTCGGAGAGTATCGGCACGCTCGCGGAGTCGTTTCAACAGGTGGACAGGTCCCACAGGATTTACAGCCGTCGTCCGGCCTCCGGAAATCCGCTCCCTCAATTGAGCGAAGGCCGTCCCGCCGAAAGCCGCGCGGATCTCCGCGAAAAGACTGCGGATGGCCGCGCCCGGTTAGAGGTGTTGAGGGAAGCCGACCGGTTAGTGCTCGCCGAGCACGGGCCGCCCGGCGTCGTCATCGACGATGATTTGAACGTTGTGCAGATCCGCGGCCGCACCGCCCCGTACCTGGAGCTTTCGCCCGGCGAGCCAAGCCAGAATCTTCTCAAACTGGCGCGCGAGGGTCTGATTGCCGGCCTGGGCAGGGCCATCCGCACCGCCCGCGAAAGCAACGCCTCCGCCAAGGAAACCGGCTTCCGCATCGAAGCCGACGGCCAGTTGCGAGCCGTCACCATCCTCGCCAGCCCGTTCCACGGATCTTCCTCTTCCGAAGTCCGTTATTTCCTGGTCCAGTTCCACGATGCCGGGCAGGCAAGCGGTCCGGCACAGCAGCGCAAGGCCCCGGCGCCGGACCTTTCCGCCACCGCCCAACTCAGGCAGGAACTGGTTGCCACCAAAGAGTACCTGCAATCCATCATTGAAGATAATTCAACCACCCTGGAGGAACTGAAGGCCGCCAATGAAGAGGCGCAGGCCGGCAATGAGGAACTGGAAACTGCGCAGGAAGAACTGGAATCGACCAACGAAGAGCTGAATACGCTGAATGAAGAGCTGAAAATCAGCAACGTGGAATTCAGCAAAGTGAACCGGGATTTGGGCAACCTTCTGGAAAGCATCAGCATTCCTCTGCTGATGGTGGGAAGCGATCTGCGGATCCGCCGCTTTACGCGCGCCATTGAGCCCGTGCTGAATCTGATCGCCTCCGATATCGGGAGGTCCATCACCGATCTTCAGCCCCGCATGGAGATGCCCGACCTGCGGCAATTGCTGCTGGATGCGATGGAGGGCCGCGACCGGCAGCCCCGCGACATCCGGGACGCGCAGGGCCGCTGGTATTCGCTCCGCATTCTGCCGTCTCAGGGTCCAAGCGGTAAGAGAGACGGCGCGGTGCTGATGTTGATCGATATCGATGCGGCCAAGCGCGGGCTCGATTTCGCCGAAGCCATTGTGGAGACCGTACGGGAACCGCTGGTCATTCTCAACCAGAACCTGCAAGTGGTGAAAGCCAACAAGAGCTTTTACGAAACCTTCCTGGCCTCCGCGGAGGACACCGAACAGCGCCTCATCTACGACCTGGGCAACGGCCAATGGAACATTCCCAAGCTGCGAGAGCTGCTGGAAAATATCCTTCCTGCCCATTCCACGTTCCGGGACTTTGAAGTGATTCACGAATTTGAACGCGTCGGACGGAAAGTCATGCTGCTCAACGCCAGCGAGATTTTTGATCCGAATGAGCAGTCGCGGATGATCCTTCTGGCCATTGAGGATTCGACCGACCGCAAGCAGGCTGAGGAAGCGCTGCGGGCCACCAATGCCGAGCTGCAACATTTTGCCTACGCGCTGACCCACGACCTGCAGGAGCCTCTACGCATGGTCGTGAACTTTACGGAACTCCTCGGCCGGGAGTTTGCAGGCAAGTTGGGGCAGGAAGCGGATACCTACATTTCCTATTCCATCGACGGAGCCCTGCGGATTGAGGCTCTGTTGAAGGCGCTGCTGCTCTATTGGGAAGTTACTGAGCGGGAGCAGGACCAATTCACTCTGGTGGATGGCGCCGCGGTTCTTGCCAAGTCTCTTTTGAATCTCGGAGCGGCCATCGAAGAGAGCGGCGCCCAGGTTACCTCGGGACCGCTGCCGGCGTTCTTTACTGAAGAAGTCACTCTGATGCAGCTCTTCCAGAACCTGATCTCCAATGCCATCAAATACCGCGGCGAAGAAACGCCAAGGATCCATATATCGGCCCAGCCGGATGGAGAACGGTGGTTGTTTTCCGTCGAAGACAACGGCATCGGGATCGATCCGAAAGACAGCGAAAGGGTGTTCGGCATGTTCAAGCGCCTGCACGGGAGCGAAATTCCCGGCACAGGCATCGGCCTGGCGATTTGCAGGAAAGTAGTGGAGCGCCGGGGCGGAAGAATCTGGGTGGAATCACAGGCCGGTAAGGGTGCTACCTTCAAGTTCACGCTGCTCCCGGCGGCTCGCCCTGGCCGCGGTGAAGGGAAGGGTAATGGACACCACTAACGAAAGCCTCGCGAAAGACGAAATAGAGAGCTTGCGCAAGGCGCTCGACGCGGAAACCGACGCGCGCCTGGAGGTTCAAAGACAGCTGGAGCGGTCCAACCAGGCCTTTGAAGAGTTTGTCTCAGCCTCCGCCCACAACATGCGCGATTCGCTCCGCGACGTCGCATCGAACAGTCAACTGATGGCCGAAACCTATGCCGGCCGGCTCGATCCCGATGGCGGCGTGATGCTCCAGCGAATCCAGCAGGCCGCGGTCAGAATGCAGGCACTGCTCTCTGACGTGGTGGATTACTGGGCCGCCGGCCCCGATGAATGCCAGTTTTCCCGAACCGACATGGATGCGGTCCTTCGCCAGGCGCTGCTCTGCACGGACAGTCTGATTCTGGAGCGGGGGGCCGTGGTTACTCACGACTCTCTACCGGCAGTGGCTGGAGATTTCGCGGCGTTGAGCAAAGTGATGCACCACCTCCTCAGAAACGCCATTGCATATGGAAACGCGTCTACACCGCACGTTCACATTTCCTCCAGGTGGGTGGATCCGCAGTGGGAAATTTCCGTGCGTGATGACGGGCCCGGTATCGATCCCGAATTCCACGCCCGCGTGTTCAGCGTGTTTAAGCGCCTGCATGGTCCGGAACGCCCCGGCAACGGCCTGGGCCTGGCGTTCTGCAAGAAAGCGATCGAAGCCCATGGCGGCCACATCTGGGTCGAATCCGCTTCCGGCGCCGGAGCCGCATTCTTCTTCACTCTGCCGCCTCCCGATTAGAAACGGTACCGCCTTAGTACAGCGAAGTCGCCTTCTGGTTCTTCACCTGCACCTCGTTCACCACCTGCTGAACGTTGGGTACCCCGGCGGCGACGCTTGCGGCATCCTTGCGCCTGGATTGCGAATCCACTTCTCCAGCCAGCGTGACGACGCCATTCTTCACCGTGTACTTGACCTGTTCATGCAGCTTGTTTTGAATGAGCGCGGCATCCAGGTTGTCCCCAATCCCTTTATCCAGGTCGGCGTTCATGGTTCGGGCTTCTCTTTCGCCGCCCACTGGGAGCACGGCAATCTGGTCCGACACCACCTGTCCGACGGCTATCGACCTGGCGATCGACTCCGCCTGCCCTTTTTCGTTGTCGCCCGCCACGTGCCCCGTCAATGTCACAACGCCCTTCTCGCGATCCTGGTCGATCGAGACCGCTTTCAAGCCGGCCTGATCTAAAGCCTTGCGGATATCTTCTGAAACGTTGGGGGACTTAGCGGTTTGCGAGCACCCGTCGAGAATTCCCGCGGCCACTAACACCATCACCCAGCAGGGAAAAGTCTTTAATGTCGACATATGTAATCCGTTCCTCCAGTCACCTGGTACGAAGCAGTTTTTGGGCCACATCGGACCAAATAGATTGAAGACGTATCTCACTCAGTGAGTCCGGCAAAAGCACCGCGTCTGTTCGCTGGCGCATGACCATATGCCGCCAGATGGCCTTATGCCGTCGCGGCGCTCGAATCGTAGCTGGCGTTCAATCCGCGTTGCAGCGCGTCTGGCCACGGGCCGCCTCGAACCCATGGCCCCTCTACCTTCGGCCCTCCTCATGCACTGTGTTTGCTGTTGCTGGATCCTGTCCCAACATGGACACAAATTAGGAGAGACACAAATGCCGGAACAAAACGCAGTCGTAGCGGTCTATAACACTCATACCGAAGCAGAGGAAGCAGTCAGGGAATTGCAGCGTGCGAATATTGACATGCACGCCCTATCCATCATCGGCAAGGATACCCACACGGATGAACACGTGGTTGGTTACTATAACGCCGGCGACCGGATGAAGTACTGGGGCAAGACCGGCGCGTTTTGGGGCGGATTCTGGGGCTTACTGTTCGGGTCGGCCTTCTTTGCCATCCCGGGCATTGGACCAATACTGGTAGCCGGCCCCGTAGTCGCATGGATTGTCGGAGCCTTGGAAGGCGCCGCGGTGGTCGGCGGTTTGAGCGCCATCGGCGCGGGCCTCTATAGCATGGGGATCCCCAAGGACAGCGTTCTTCAGTACGAACTCGCACTCAAAACCGACAAGTTCCTGCTGATGGTTCACGGCACGGCAGCCGAAGTGGCGCGCGCGAAAGAGATTATCGGCAACACCCGGCCTTTGAATGTCGCCATCCATTCGCCGGAAGTAGTTGCAGTTGCCAAATAGCGTTGAGTTACCGCCCAAGGAGGGCCGACCATGATAACGAATAAGAATCTGAGAGATTTTGCCATCCGGGCTACGGACGGCGAATTGGGGACTGTTGATGACCTCTACTTCGACGATAAGAATTGGGGCATCCGCTACCTGGTTATCGATACCGGCGGCTGGCTGGGTGGCCGGCGCGTGCTGATTTCGCCAATGTCCGTCGCCCATACGGACTGGGAAGCAAAACAACTGGACGTCACGCTGACGAAAAGTCAGGTGGAGCACAGCCCCAGTGTGGATACGCACCAGCCGGTGTCGCGTCAACATGAAGCCTTATATTCCGGCTATTACGGGTATCCGTATTACTGGGCTGGTCCCAATATGTGGGGTCCGGCCTTCTATCCGGCCGGCCTCGTAAGTGCCGCCCATGGCTCCGTGGAGCCGAAAGCCGGCAAGACCCACCACCTCTCGGCAGATTTTCATCTGCGCAGCACGGAGGCAGTCACCGGCTATAACATTGAGGCGGCTGACGGCGATATCGGCCACGTGGACGGGTTCGTCGTCGACGACGAAGCTTGGGCCATCCGCTATATGGAAGTAGCCACCAGGAATTGGCTGCCCGGCAAGAAGGTGCTGGTCTCACCCGAATGGATCGAAGGAGTCAGTTGGACCGATTCGAAGGTCTTCGTGGGTCTCACGCGGGAAGTCATCAAAGGTGCTCCGCGGTACACCGAGTCCGAGCCCATCACCCGCGAATATGAGAGCCTGTTGCACCTGCATTATGGCCGGCAGCCCTATTGGCTGCGTGAGGAAAAGCACAAGGCTGCTTACTCGCTAAGTGGCGTATAAGTCAGTTCCTAAGCTAAGTTCGTCCGCTACTGCCATGACCGCTTGGGCAAAAAGCAATAAGCCAGGCGGTCAATGACCTATTGCCATCACCACATGATTTATCCTAAATTCCGAAGTTAGCTTCGGCGAAGTTGGATTCCCACATCACAGAATATTGAAAGGCAAGGATTTGTATCAGGGCACGGCTTGAGCCGTGCCGGACAGATTCGGCGTAATTGACGGGCTTCAGCCCCTGGAAGCGGCGAGACCGGTAGGCGAGTCTCTCAAAGTCGGAAAGCACCGGGGGCTAAAGCCCCCCAACAAATTGCAGGGTTGCGGCACAGCTTAAGCCGTGCCCTGATACAAGACGCAACTTCAGATTTCAGGTTTATCGTCATCGGGAACCCCTGTCGAAAGAGCAAATCCCCTGTCAGAGCCCGCCGTAAGGGAGCGTTCGCGACAGCCTGACGCACCAAATCACGCTGTCATAACATTAGGTTTGGTTGGTGATGAGCGGTGCGCCGCTATTGATTGGCGTGGGCGAGCACGGCCCACGCCCGGTGCGAGTGGTTGGAATCCCCTTGAAAACGCTTAGGCCCGGACCCGGCTGCAACCGCGCCCAGCCAGTGTAAGGGCAGTCCCGTGGATACAAGATCACCTACCAGACAAACAGGCGCGCGCCTCCGCCTGGTTGGCGGACCCGTCCGGTTTGCGGGGAACCGTCGGCAGTCGCCGGCACACTCGCGTCAATCGCGCCGCCAACGCCCGCCGCCCGCCCCAGAAACTCTTCGAGTTCCAGCGCGTCGTTCCGGTTCATGATCGCGGCGGCGTTGTCCACATCCAAGTTGGATCCCGTCGCGAATACCAGGACTCCTCCACGCTGCACCCCTTGAACGTAGGCATGCGCCTCCGTGTCATTCGCACCCAGTGCCCTGAGGTCCCGGTCCAATCCCACCTGAAAGTCTGTGCGCGGAGTACTCATCATTCCCGTTACTGTCATTTCCCGCGGCTCTCCCAGAACGCGGATGTCGCGCCGCGGAAACGCACAGGCCTCCAGATCGTGGACCACCTGGTCCGCCACGCTCGGATTCTCAAATAGCCCAACTGCCGTTCTTGACATATTGCTTCTCCAACGAAGAATTAGCACACATTCAAGACGGCTTACCTGCACGGCAAGGCCCAAACGCTCTTAGTTACTCACGGTCAGCGTCACTGTGGGCGCCTGCGTTCCGTTGATGGTGGCAATCAATGGATAGTCGCCATTCGGCAGAGTGGCCGGAACGGTCACAACTAATTGGTAGAGTCCGGCAAAACTGGAGGCTAGCGCGGTCCCGTAGACCGCTGACGGAACACCGGCAATCGTCACCGTCACCGGAATCGTGGTGTTGAACGTCGGGCTCGCCGGGATCTGCACGCCCCCGGGATAGGCTGGGGTAGTCGGGCCGTAGCCCGTCGCCCACACGATGATGGCCTCGCCTGGTTTGGCCGCAACGGTGGTCTGAGTCGGGAATGTCCCGGGTTTCGCCGCCAGGCTGAAGTCCACGTGGGTCGCAACCGGTTGGCCATTCGGCCACGGGAAGGCCGCCGGGCTATATTGCTGCACGGTGACGCTCGCCGGCAAACTGGTGCCGGCGGAAGTGGTGACGGTCACTGCCATTGAGCCGAAACCGACACTCGGAAGCAGCACGTTGATCTGCGTCGCACTCACGTAAGAGACGTAGGCTGGCTGTCCGCCTATGCTGACTTTCACGTTGTCCAGCGTAATGGGTAGCTGGCCGTTAACGATGGACTTACTCCAATCGTCGGTGAATGCCGCCGGCGCAAAATTGAGCCCGTAAATGGATGCGTACGCATTCGGCGCCAGAATCAACTGGGCGCCCGCGGCGTTGGAGATGCCGGTAATCACCGGCGCCGTGGTGGCCACCGGGTTGATTGTCAGGGAATAGGTGGCGCTGGCCGTCAAGCCATTGCTGTCTATCACCTTCACTTGCACGCTGAAAGGGCTGCCGGTGTTGGTTGCCGGCGTACCGCTGATAACGCCTGTCGTGGGTGCGATGCCCATCCCGGAGGGCAAGCCGATCTCCGACCAGGTGTAGACCCCGGTTCCGCCAGTAGCGGTAATTGTGGTGCTCGCATAAGCCACGCCTGCCGTTCCGGTGGGTAAAGAAGCCGGGCCTGTGATAGACAACGGGGCGGTCACCGTCAGTGCATAACTGCGGCTTGCCTTGGCATTGGTGCTGTCAGTGACAGTCACTTGCACCGTGAACGGACTTCCGGTGCTGGTGGTAGGCGTGCCTCCAAGAATGCCGCTGGTGATCCCCAAGGTGAGCCCGGCGGGGAGTCCCGTCGCCGTCCATGTGTATGGCGAAACGCCTCCGCCCGCCGTAAACGTCACGCCCTGGTACGCTACGCCCAGGCCCGCGGCAGGAAGCGAAGCCGGCGCCCCCACTGTCAAAACACCGCTGATGCTGAGGGCCAATGTGTGGCTGGCGGTAGCCGAGGTGCTGTCCGTCACCGTCACTTGCACACTATACGGGTTGCCTACGTTGCTGGTCGGCGTGCCCGAAATGGTACCGTCGCTGGGGCTGATGCTCATGCCCGGCGGCAATCCGGTCGCGGACCAGGTATAACTCCCAATACCTCCCTGTGCCAGGATAGTTATCGGCGCGTAAGCCACGTTCACAATTCCAGACGGCAGAGTTGTCGCTTGCGTCGTGATACTCAAAGGAAGTGCGCCGATGGTCAGCGAATAACTCTTGTTTGCGGTGCTGAAGTTGCTGTCGGTCACGGTCACTTGCACGCTGAACGGGCTGCCTGTGTTGCTTGCGGGCGTACCAGTGATGGCGCCGCTGTTGGGGCCGATGCTCATTCCTCCAGGCAACCCGGTTGCGAACCACGTATAAACCCCGCTACCCCCGGTTGCCGTTATGGTTGTACTTTGATAGGCCGTGTTCACCGTTCCGGGCGGAAGTGAAGCCGGCCCGGAAATGGACAGCGGGCCGTTGACGGTCAGTGCGTAGGCGCGGGTTATCACTACGGAATTGCTGTCCGTCACGGTCACCTGCACGTTGAACGGACTGCCCGTGGCCGTCGTCGGTGTGCCGCTGATGACACCCGTGGCTGGGTTGATGCCCAACCCGCCCGGCAGGCCCGGCGCGGACCAGGTGTAACTTCCGCTGCCTCCGGTTGCCGTCGCGGTCGTGTTCGGATATGCAATTCCCAGGATTCCCAGCGGCAGTGACGGAGGTCCCGTAATCACCAGCGCCTGGTTCACTGTCAGGCTATAGCTCTTGCTGGCCGTAGCCGAGTTGCTGTCAGTCACCGTAACCTGCACGCTGAACGGACTGCCAGCATTGGTGGATGGCGTGCCTGAAATGGTGCCGCTGCCGGAGCCGATGCCCATGCCTCCTGGCAGGCCCGTTGCCGACCAGGTATAAATGCCGCTTCCGCCCGTGGCCGTTATGGTGGTGGAGGAATAAAGTGAGTTGGCGGTTCCTAGTGGTATCGAGGCCGGTCCCGTAATGCTCAGCGGCCCATTCACGGTCACGCTGTAATTCTTGCTCGCAGTCAGGGTGCTACTGTCCGTGACCGTTACCACTACGCTGTAAGGGCTGCCGGTATTGGACGTCGGAGTTCCCGAGATGGTCCCCGTCCCCGGTCCGATCCCTAATCCGGGCGGTAGCCCGGTTTGCGACCACGTGTAGACCCCATTGCCTCCCGATGCGCCCACGGTGGTGGACGGGTAGACCGCGCTCAGCGTCCCGACTGGGAGCGAAGCCGGTCCGGTGATGGTCACGCCGGGGTTCACCGTCAGGCTATATGTCTTGGTGGCCGTGTTCGACAAACTATCCGTCACCGTCACCGTCACGCTGTATGGGCTGCCGACACTCACTGTCGGCGAGCCGGTGATGGCCCCCGTGCCGGACCCGATGTTCAACCCCGTCGGCAGGCCCGTGGCCGACCACGTATAGATGGAACTGCCTCCGTTGGCTGTAATCGTGGTGGAGGTGTAGGCTAGGTTCACGGTTCCGGACGGCAGCGATGCCGGCCCCGTTATCGAGAGCGGTGTCACTACCAAAACTGCGCTCGCGCCGCCGATGGAGACGGGCACAATCACGTTACTGAGTTCCGCACTCAAGCCGCTAATCGCAGCGGAATAACTTTGCCCGCTGCCCGCCGAAGCCGGAAGCGTGAAGGAAATCGAGCCTACCGCCACGTTTCCGCTCAGATTCAGGCCCGACCAGACCACGCCGACTGAGTTAGAGGTGGCGCTCTTAAATCCGCCGCCGATGGAGTCGGTAAATCCCATGGTCCCGGTCAGAGCCGGCGCTCCGCTGCTGGGAGTCACAAGGACGCCTAAAGTCATGCTATCAATGGCCGCGCCCGTCCCTAAAGTCATGCTGATGGAACAGGAAACGCCGCTGCCTGGCGCGCCCGAACCGGGGCAGCTGATGCTTACCGAGTTCGCTCCAAATAACGGTGACGCAATCAACAGGCCGGCAAGCAGCCCTAACGTCAACTTTCGACGGTCTAAAGCCATAAATTTGATTTCCTTTGATCCTTCAAATTGCTGCCAGTTTTCTTTGGGCGGATTACCGCCCTGTTCCGGCTGCGGTCGAAGCGCCCAACACCACGACGCTGTCGTCCGCTAATCCTCGAGCCGATATACCGTACATTTCCAGGTTCGACAAGGAGCCCTGCGGCCCCACCACGTATCCCAGAAGGATTCGCTCACCCGCCCGGACGGTCACTCCGTTCAGCCAGGCCAGAGCCACTACTCCCAGTTGCCGGTCCTCGGCCAGAGAGGGCGGCGTGTTTGAGCTGCCCACAAAACGCAGTCGCGATTGCTGGTCGCCCAGCGCGAACGTCAGCGCCACGCCAGGCAGGTCGCTTCCAGCGTCCAGGTACAAGGGCGCGCGCTCTTCGCCAGATCCAAACTTCACCGGGGCTCCCACCACCACCGTGCCTTGCGCCCCAGCGGTTGAGTTTGGCGCAAGCGCGAGCCTTCGATTCGCGGCGGGCACGCTGATGGCCGTGGTCTGGGGGTTGGAGCACACTCCGCCCAGCGAAGTCCGCGTCGGCCGGCTCAGGTCCAGGTTGTCCACCCGGAACAACTCAAGAATCAAGTCGCGGATATCGAGCACACCGTCGCCGCCGCGAGTAGTCCCGGTATCGGCCGGGTAGGAATCCATCGCGTCAAAGCGGTCCGAGCAGGCCGCCGGCAGGTAGCCGGGAATATTATTGACGGCGAAGAGCACCTGGATCAGATCCTGAATATTCAGAGTCCCGTCCCCGAAGTTCGGCGCCATGTCCGTAGTGTAAGGGTAGACATCGCCCACCAGATAGCTCGGCGCCGCAGAACCGTTCTGAACAATACTAAATCGGACGCCGCCGACCAGAATGTAATAGACAGCAGAACTTGTAGCCGCCTCAGCACCCACCTTGAGAACCACGGTTCCATTGCCAATGCCGGAAGCCCCCGAAGTTACAGAGATCAGGAACGGATAGTTATTGACCACGCTCCACGGACAACCCGCGGTGGTCACGACAGTGGTCTGGGCCGAACCCCCGGTGGATGCCACAATCACGGTCGGCGAGCCCAGCGTATACGTACAGGAGGACGCCGCTTGGGTAAGTGTGGCGGCCTGCCCTCCGATGGTCAAAGTCGCCCCGCGCGTGACGCCCGAAGAGTTCGTTGAGACTGCTACCGAGACCAGGCCCGTTCCGGAACCCGATGCGCCAGCGGCAACCGTCGCCCACGTCTGGTTGCTGGTGACCGGGGCCCAGGCACACCCGCTGGGCGCTACCACTGTATAAGTCACCACCCCCGCGCTGTAAACCAGTTGTGAAGCTGGACTGACGGTGAATGAGCCTGAGCAGGCGTTTGTAGTGGCGGACAGGCGCACCACGAAGGCGTCGGTGGTGGTCTGGTTACCCTGGAGAGTTGTGGAGGTTACCGGGAACGTACCGGTGCTGGAGCCGGTAATGAAGGCGTCGCCGGAGCTGTTTGTGGCAATCCCATATCCCACGGTTTGCCCGGTGCTGCCTAAGAAAGTCGAATAAAGCAGGCTACTGCCGGCCGGATTGAGTTTGGCTGCAAAGGCTGCGGCCGCTACTGGCGCCAGCGCGTAAGCCGCGGCGCCGTTGGTTGGGTCGGAGATAATTTGAGTGATACCCGCCACACCCAGGCCCGTTGTGGACGGATTCCACGTGGTTCCTCCGTCCGCCGACACATACACCGGCGGGTAACCGGAAACTGCCACGGCATAAACCAACAATGGGTTGGTAGCCGAAACCGCCAGTGCGCCCACCGCTGCCGGAGCGCTACCGGAAACAGCGGCCCAGCCTGTTCCGCCATTCGTGGTTTTGTAAATCACGTTCGTGCCAACGCTCTTGTAGAGGGTTCCGGGACTGCTGGCCGACCCCGCCAGCCCGTTGGGCGCCGCGCTGATCGAGCCCAGCCCTGTATTCACCGCAACCCAGGACGCTCCCTGATTGGTGCTTTTATAGACACCAGACAAGTTGATGTCCACGTAGAGCGAGCCGTCCGAAGCCGTCACCATGGAGAAGATATTTGGCGTCGCCGAAGGCAAACCGCTGCTTAACGGATTCCAGGTTACTCCCCCATCAGTCGTCTTGAGCAGTGCCGCGCTGGTCTGGGAGGTGTAGGCGTAGGCTGTGTTTACAAAGCTTGGGTCGGCCACAATCCGGTTGGCTCCGCTTGGCAGCGTACCTTGCAGAGTGAAAGTGACTCCGTCGTCTACCGATTTATATGCCTGGTAACAGCAGAAAACCGCATAGATGGTGGAATTGGTTACGGGACTGCGGGACAAGTAGCCATTCGTGCCATTCGAGCTGATGCTCCATGTGGAACCTGAATTCGTGCTTCGGTATATGCCGGATTCTGTCTCGGCAACCAGGATGCCCGCCGTCGCGGCGAGAGAGATGCTAGTGGCGGCGCCCGGAAGAGTGGAGTCAAAAGGGGCCCAGGAGGTTCCGGAAGTAGTGGTCTGGAAGAGAGAAGTCGAATTTCCGGTGAGACCAGCTTCCACCGGTAACACAGTCGGAAACTGAGTCGAGTCCGTGTACCCGGTTACGTACGCGTCCCCGCTGCTGTCAATCGCCACTCCCTGCACATAATCCTGCCGGTGGCCGCCCAGATAGGTAACATACAAAAAAGCCGAACCGGTGCTGTTCAGTTTGGCGACGAAGCCGTCGATGCCCCCGCCGGAAGCCGTTTGGAATGCTCCCACCGTCGCGGGAAAGTCTGTCGACGAGGTGAAGCCGCCAATATACGCGTTTTCGCTCGCGTCCACGGCCACAGTGTACGCATAGTCCCCCTGGCCGCCGCCTAGGAACGTGAAGTATAAAAGTGCGTTGCCGGCGGCGTTCAACTTGGCCACAAACGCGTCCTGGTTACCGGCATTTGCGGATTGGGCGCCACCAGCCGGGGGATTCACGAAACTGGCGGAGAGAGAACTCCCAACAACGAAAGCATTCCCACTGGCGTCAACGGCGATACCATACGCTATGTCGGTGTTGGTTCCGCCTAAGTAAGTGGAGTAGGCCACTGTGCCGGCGGAGTTGAACTTCGTGACAAATGCGTCAATTCCCCCGGGGGAACTGGCCAAATACGTGCCTGTCGTAGTGGGGTAGATACCGCTTACGTAGCCAGTGACATAGGCATTTCCGGTGGGGTCGAGCGCCACCCCCCGGCCGTAGGAGTTAGAGCCCATGTAAGTGGATAGCAGCAGCGTTCCGGTAGGACTCAGTTTCAGAACCACGGCATCGTACGCGCCGCTGGTCGTGTTCAGCGTGGCCTGATAAGCATTCAGGACCGGAAAGTCAACCGACGATGTCTCGCCGGTTGCCCAGGCGGCGCCTGTGGAGTCCACCGCAATCGAGAAGAGTTCATCAAATCCGCTGCCGCCGATGTATGTGGAGTACAGCAGCGTGTTCCCGGTTGGGTCAATCTTGGAGATGAAGCCGTCAGGCCCCGTGTGCGCCTGCGAAAATGCGGCGTTCGCCGTGGGGAAATCCGTGGCATAAGTGTATCCGGTGATGTATGCGTTCCCAGCCGAATCCAGTGCAATCGCCTGGGCATACGTGTTCCCGGTGCCGCCTCCAACCAGACCTGCGTAGACGATGGTCGGGTCGATGACCAGAGTCTTGGCGTGATCGTAGGCGTCCAGCCGGAAGCCTGCCTCATGGTTCGCCAGCAGTTCATAACTTCCGTGAATCAACTCCCGAACGCCCGCTGTCTCCTGATAAATCGTCGGCAGGGGAATCCGCAGCTCTCCCGCCTGGCTATGAATCACCAGGGCGCCGTCATGGTCCAACGTGATTTCCCGCGCCCCGCCAAACTGCAAACGGATTTGGGTGGGATCGGCTCCCGCCTTCAAGACCAGGTCGAATTCCATTTGACGCTGGTTGCCGCGGTAGACCACATCGACCGCCGGGTAAATCTCCCGGTAGCGTACGCTGCCGTACGTCGCCAGCCCCACCCGCCACTGCTTGGGGTCATTTCCCCGTATGTAGTTTATTTTCCCCGGCAACTCCGCGCCAGCCACCGCGGTGACTTTGCGCGACCCGGCAAAGTCGATAGAAATGGTGCTCTCTAAACCGGGCCCCGGCCGGAGTCCCACCATAGCGCTGCCGCCCCGAAGGGCGATCAGGTAACCATCTCCCCGTGCCGCATACTGTTCCTGCAAACCCTCCCCTTGCCGTTCGAAGGCGAGGGGCAGGTTCGAGTATGGAATTACCTTTGTAGGAGCGGCGGCTAATCCGCCTGCTGTTGAAACCAGGAACAGTACTGCGGCATGGCCAGAATGCATAGACAAACGGTCCTCAATATAGAGATGCTTACTTCTTCCTAAAACTCAACCCCCGAAGGCCAGGCCGGCGAAGCGCCCAATGCCTGAAATCGGTCCAGCGTCAGCTTCACTATACGATTCAGGACTGCCTGGCTTACTGCCCAGGATCTATGCTACCAGTTTTTTACGGCCCAGCAGGCCCAAACCGATAAGTCCGCCGCCGATTAAGAAAGCCGACGCCGGTTCGGGAGTGGCGTTGGTTGGCCCCGGGTTCGACGAAAACGTGCCGGACCCGGCCGCGTTAAACGTTCCCGATGGATCTGCCTGGTCGGCCACTACCGCGCCAACCGCGAAGTTGGGGATCAGTGAAGAAAGGCTGAACGAGGCGTTCTCCTGAACCTGGCCTGTAAAGTTCAGATAGGCTGAAGTCAGGACCAATTGATTGAGATTGCCCGCCGTGGAACTGCCGTTGAAACTCCCGCCGCTCGATCCAACATTGGAGCTGAACTGGGCTCCGGTTGTGGCCGCGCTGCCTGTGGTGATCGCGAACGTGCCCGACAATAGATTCATCCCGTTGGCAAAACCGCCGCTGTTATCGATGAACGAAAATGTGCCGGTATAACCCTGCTGTGTGAACCCGTCGCCGGCCAGGCAATTGATGGCGCAGTTGCCGAGTTGGCCGCTGCTCACGGTCAAAGTGAACATCGCATCCTCGGGGCCGGCAAACGGCAGTCCCGATACGCCCGAGAAGTTGAAAAGAACATTGCCGCTGGCGGTAATGGTTGTGGTGGCCCCCGTGTTAGTGATCGCCCACTGCTGTTGCGCCCCGTTGAGTTGGAAGTACTGAGCAAACGTCAAAGGCGTGGCCAAGGCCGGGCTGGCGACAACGAGAGCCAGCGCGAACAATGCCGCGACTAAGCGAAGCGTAAGGAATCGAGTTGAAGATCTGATCGTCATTTTCTGCTTTCTCCTGTGAAGTTCTTGCCGGCCCTTCTGAAGGGAGCCGGTCGTGCCCACGAGAGCACGCGCACACCCAAATGCGGCGGCAAGTCCGGCCTCCTCGCCCCGGCCAGGACGTGTCTATCGGAGTTGTCTGATGAAAGCCCGGACGAAACAGTACCGTTGTTTCCTTACAGTCATCCCCTAGAAATTTTTCGGCATTGCTAAGGTTCGACTTACAAAGGTATGAGTGATTCATCACATAAGGGCCCTCATAGACAGATAGAGTCGCGAAAGGTTGACTAAGTCGGAGCGCCGAACCCAACACTCGCGGGAGTCTGAATGCATCTCCTGCACATCGTCCTGACAGATCTGCATCCAGTCCTTACCAGTCACTCCGGCGTAGCACCGTCATTACGTTGCCAGTGTCTCTGCTGACCGCCGAATATGAGTTTCAGCACCCGGACCTTGCATTCCCAACCGCAAATTCTGCACCGCTTGCTATGTGGGCTTGCGAAGATCGGTGCTGCGTAAACAGAGGCAGCTAAACAGTATTTCGTGCCGGAAGGACATTGGTGATCAGCGTGCACTTGGCTGCCGCGCGGCGAAGCGGCTTCGTGCGATGTCGTCGCTTCCTGAACTTGCTACAAGGAGGGAGTAAAGAACATGTCTCAACGCAGCACAGCGTCCGATCTTTCTCGGGTTCACTTTGAAGCCGAAGAAGTTGTGAGGGAGTTTCAGCGGAGGAATCGGGAAGTTCACGTACAATTTGACGATCAGCCCCAGACAAACCTCTCTCTATTCGGAGGCCCAGTGACGGGAATGAGACAGCCTCGTCCGGCGTCGGTCAGGCGCTTGACCGGCCAGCTCAGTTCCCTCGGTGATGGCTCGGGGAATCGCCGCCAGGACCGCCGCTATGATCTCACGTTGAAACTGTCCTGGCAGTTGATCCACCGCCGGCGTCCCTTCGACAGCGGATCCGGTACGAGCATCGACTTGTCGAGCAAGGGTATTCTGTTCGATGCCGGACGGCTCCTTCCGTCCGGTCTCAACATCGAACTCCGCATCGCCTGGCCCGTGGAATCGATCAGCCTGATCGTCTATGGGCGCATCGTGCGCACTTCGGGTCTGTGCGCTGCTGTAGTGATGGTGCGCCGTGAGTTTCATGGCGCGTCTCAAGTGGGCGCGCAATGTCTGGCGGCGTCGGCCGGTTCCAGCGGCGCCTCCGTGGACTGCGGCTCTGCTCCCGCGGAACAGAAAGTGACCCCGTATTTCAACTAATGCGGGCGGTAGCCTGAAAAGGGGAAGTATGAAGGTTCGCGCCTTTTCTAAGTTGACTCGAGTCTCGGTTCTCCTGCTACTGGCAGTCACTGCCCGCGCCGGCATCATCAATTACGGAACTGCGGATGCCTTTGCGGTCCTGGGTGAGGCCGGAGTCACCAACACGGGGCCGAGCCTCATCTTCGGAAGCCTGGCTGGCTCAGTGGGAACTCCCGCAGTCACGGGCTTTCCGCCCGGGAGTGTGGTCGCGCCGGGAGTGTTATACCTGGCGGGTGTCGTAAACAGTGGCCCCGGAACGCCGTTTGGCGACGCCGCGGCTGCAGCCACTGCTGCGGATGGCTTGAGCGGTATGAACGAAGGTACTGACACTCTGGGCGCGGGAGGACTCTCCACTCTCGCCCCGGGCGTCTATTCTTTTACCTCGCCGACCGTTCTCTTGAATGGCCTGCTTCTGCTCGACGCCGCGGGCAGCGACAGTGCATCGTGGGTCTTTCAGATTCCGTTCGCGCTTACGACTGCTAGCGCGTCGAGTGTCGAAGTGGTAGACACCGGTAGTGCCGGTCTCTTTACCGGCAGCATCACTTGGGTGGTCGGCAGCCAGGCGACTCTGGGTACAACCACTGCCTTCCTGGGAACTATAATCTCGGGCGCCGCTACCGTTCTGGACACCGGCGCAACCATCGGGTGCGGTAGAGCGATATCGCTCACTGCGGGAGTGACTCTCGATGACAACCTCGTCGACGCTGCCGCGGCCGACTGCGCAGTGACCGGCGTACCGGGCGGACCAATCGTCCCCCCGCCTGCGCCTCCGGTTCCGGAGCCAAGCTCTTTTGTGTTGTTCTCGCTGGGAACACTCGCGATGGTCCTTCCGGCCCTCCGCAAGCGACTTTGAAATGGCGGTGAGGGTGGGATTCGAACCCACGGAACCCGCAAAGGTTCAACGGTTTTCGAGACCGCCCGATTCAACCGCTCTCGCACCTCACCGGATTGGGCGTGTTCCCTCATTGTACCAAACGGCCGCGCTTTCTTCTGGCGGCCTTCGCCCCTGATAACATACGTATTATCGTGCGAAGACTGATCGTCTCCGGAGTGGCGGCCGCGTTGGCGTTCCTCCCTGCGTGCCGCGGCACGGCGCCTCCACAGCCGCTCTCTGTCGCGGCGGCGGCCGATCTGCAGTTCGCGCTCGCCGAAGGCGCGGCCTTATTTCATCGGGCGCATCCGGAGACCGAAGTGCGCGTCTCCTATGGATCCTCGGGGAATTTCTACGCACAGATCCGCAACGGCGCGCCCTTCGATCTGTTCCTCTCCGCCGATCTCCAGTATCCGCGCAAGCTGGTTGATGAGCACGCGGTCCGCGAGGATTCGTTGTTTGTGTACGCCATCGGAAGGCTGGCCGTGTGGGTGCCGTCGGCATCCGCGCTCGATCCGGCCACGGCGCTGACGGATCCCGCGGTTCATCATCTGGCCATCGCCGATCCCCAGCATGCCCCGTACGGACGCGCCGCCGTCGCGGCCTTGCATTCCATGGGCATCTACGACAGCCTGCAGGGAAAACTAGTGCTCGGCGAAAACATCTCGCAGACCCTGCAGTTCGCTCAGAGCGGCGCCGCCGATGCCGGCATGGTGGCGCTCTCTCTGGCCATGGCGCCCAACATGCGCGGCCAGGGACGATACTGGGAAGTGCCCGTGGAATCCTATCCGAAGATGGTGCAGACCGGAGTGATTCTTAAGGATTCCGCGGCGGCGCACCGGTTTCGCGAATGGCTGCAAGGCCCCGCGGGTCGCGCCCTGCTGAAACGATACGGATTCTCTTTGCCCGGCGAATGATATGGACTGGCAGGCCATCTGGCTCAGCGTGCGGCTCGCCGCTTCCACCACCGTCATCCTGCTGGGGGTGGGTGTGCCGCTGGCCTATTGGATTTCCTTTTCGCGGCGAAGATGGAAGTTCCTGGTGGAAGCGGTGGTGGCGCTGCCGCTGATTCTGCCTCCTACGGTCCTGGGCTTCTATGTGCTGCTGGCCATCGGGCCGCGCAGTCCGGTGGGCGCCATCTACTTCCGGCTGACCGGCGGCATGCTGCCGTTTTCGTTCCAAGGCCTGCTGCTGGCCTCCGTGCTCTACAGCCTGCCGTTCACGGTGCAGCCGGTGGCGGCTGCCTTCGGCGCGGTGGACCGCAGGCTGGTGGAAGCATCCTGGTGCCTGGGAGTTTCGCGCGCTGCAACCTTCCGGCGGGTGATTGTGCCGCTGGCGGCGCCGGGAATCGCCACCGGCGCTATTCTCAGTTTCGCCCACACCATGGGCGAGTTCGGCGTCGTGCTGATGGTGGGCGGAAATATCGCTGGCGTCACCCGGACCGTCTCCATCTCCATTTACGACCAGGTGCAGGCGCTCGATTACGGCGCCGCCACGGAGACTTCGCTGTTCCTGCTGGGCATCTCCTTTGCGGTGCTGGCGGCCACTTACGCGCTGCAGCGCCGGGTCTGGGCAATATGGCCGGCGAACTGAACTGTGCGTGCCGGGCGCTTCTCGATTCCGGCTTCGAACTGGACGCGCAACTGCGGATCCCCTTCGATCAATCCCCGGTCACCGTGTTGTTCGGGCCGTCCGGTTCTGGTAAGACCACGCTGTTGCGGATGCTCGCGGGATTGCACCGTCCAACCGAAGGCTTGATCGCCTTTCGCGGCGAGACTTGGTTCGACGCGTCCCGCCAACTCTGCCTGCCACCCCAAAAACGCCGGGCGGGATTTCTGTTTCAAGATTACGCGCTGTTTCCGCACCTGACCGTTGCCCACAACATTGCCTACGCGGCGCGTCCCGGCAAGGGCCGGGATTACCTGAAAGCCTTCGGGTTGGCGGACCTGGCCACGCGGCTGCCCCGGTCTATTTCCGGCGGGCAACAGCAGCGGGTGGCGCTGGCTCGCGCGCTCGCCGCTGAACCGGCCCTGCTCCTGCTCGACGAACCGCTCTCGGCTCTTGACGCTCAAACCCGCGTCCGGACGCGCCACCAGTTGCGCAACATGCTGCTCGCAAGCGGCGTCCCCAGCATCATCGTGACGCATGACCGGATGGAGGCCGTGGCGCTGGGCGACTGGATGGCGGTGATGGTGAACGGCCGCATCCTGCAGACCGGCCCCGTCAAGGAAGTGTTTGGCCGTCCTGCAAATGGGCAGGTGGCCGAATGTGTGGGAGTTGAAAACGTCCTGCCGGCGCGCATCCATTCGCGTGAAAACGGTCTGCTGACTCTGGAGGTGGAGAGCTTCCGTCTGCAGGCCGTCGATTCCGGCGAGGCCGGTCCCGTGATGGTTTGCATTCGCGCGGAGGATGTGGCCATCAGCCGCGATCCGGTTTCGACTTCCAGCGTCCGCAACCGTTTGCCGGGCCGGGTGTGCACAGTGATTCCCGAAGGTCCACTGGCGCGCGTGGAACTGGACTGCGGTGTTCCGCTGGTGGCCGTGGTGACGGCTGAATCGGCATCGGAGATGCGGCTGCAGGCGGGCGATGCGGTCAGCGCCATCATCAGGACCACGTCCGTGCATGTGGCCGCGCGGGCCGGAAATGAAGGCGGTGTACCGTGACCAAGACCAACGCCGCGCGCATCCTGGACCGGGCTGGCATCCGCTACGAACTGCGCGAGTACGTGGTGGACGAAAACGACCTGAGCGCGCCCCATGTGGCGGCGGCCATCGGCATGCCGCCCGATCAGGTTTTCAAGACGCTGGTGGTGCGCGGCGACCGCACCGGCGTTTTGCTGGCGGCCATTCCCGCCAATACGGATCTGGATCTGAAGGCGCTGGCGGCCGCCAGCGGCAATAAGAAAGTGGAGCTGGTTGCGGTGAAGGAAGTGCTTGGCCTTACCGGCTATATTCGCGGCGGCGTCTCTCCCGTGGGCGCCAGGAAGCCGTACCCCATTTATCTGGACGAGACGGCGGACCTGTGGGACGTGATTTCCGTGAGCGCCGGCGTGCGGGGCTGCCAGATGCTGCTGCCGCCTGGCGATCTGGAGCGCGTGGTGGAAATAACGCGCGCCGCCATCGCTGTTTCCACGCCTGCCGCATGAGATAATTCGTACAGTAGATGGTCCCTCGCTCGATTCGCGCCCTGTTGTTGGTGTTCCTGGCTGTGTCGCCGTGCCTTAAGGCGCAGTCCAGTTCCACCGAGCCGGCTGTGGACGAGAGCCTGCGCCCTTACTATCAACACGCCGAATTCTCCTGGAAGACTGAGCGCCTGCCCCATTTTGAGCTAAACTTCGAGGCCAATTCGGAGGCTGAGCGGCGCTTGGCGCAGCTTGAGGAAGTGGCGGAGCGGGGGCGCACTTCGGTCCTCAAAGTGTTGGGCGCCACGGCCTATGAACCCGTGATCCATGTCTTCTTTGTAGGGTCCATTGCGCGCATGAACGAACTGGTCGGCGCTGAAGTGATCGGACGCTCCCGTCCTACGCAACACGCGGTGTTCTGCGTCGTCGCGCCGTTTTCCGAGTTGAGCCTGGCGCATGAGCTCACTCACGAGATTGTCTCCAACCTGTGGGGGCCCGGCGAGCACTGGCTGCAGGAGGGACTCGCAAACTACGTGGTGGACAACAATTCGTCCCTGATGAACCGGCAATGCCTGGGCCTGCTGCAGAGCAAGCAGTGGATTCCCCTCAAGCTGATGGTGAATCCGGAATGGAAATCCTCCATCTATTCGCCCGACGATACGTATCCCGAATTGGGTGGTTTCGTGCAATACCTTTACGAGACATTCGGCGTGGAGTACCTGCAAATCGAGTGGACCAAGGGCAGCAAAGACCTGAAGAAGGTCTACGGGAAGAAACTGTCCTCCCTGGAATCGGCGTGGCGTTCCGCACTGGTGAAACGCGTCGGCCCGGTTCATGACCAGATCAATCTTCCGGGCCGCGGCGGCGACTTACTTTTGCAGGAAGAAATTTCCCACGAACATCGCATCAATCCCTGAAGAATAGAAACTGCGCACGGCGTCGCGCGGCGTGCAGACCAGCGGTTCCCCGAACAAGTTGAACGACGTGTTGTAAAGCACAGGCAGGCCGCAAGCCTTGCCGGCGGCATGCAGCAGTGTCCAGTAGAGCGGGTTTTCGTCACGGTCCACGGCGTGGACGCGCACCTGGTCACCGGCCAGAATGGCGGCGGCGAAACGTTCGCGATGCTCCGGCCGCACGCGCCCCACGGTGGAAAGATAGCGGGCGTTGGCTCCCACTTCGAAATAATCGGCGCACAATTCCGCGGGCACGGAAGCCGCGAACTTGCGGAACGGCTCGCGATGCTTGATGAACAGGTTCAGGTTTTCGGTGGAATACGGGTCGAGTGGCGATGCTAGAATACTGCGGTTGCCAAGAGCGCGCGCGCCGAATTCCATACGGCCCTGCATCCAGGCGACGATCTTGTTATCGTGCAACTGCTCCACCGCGGTGGCTACGGCTTCATCGGCGGTCAGCAGGTAGTGGAAGCGCAGTTTGCAGTTTTCGAGCACCTGCTTGATTTCGGCGGCGGAGTACGATGGACCCAACGCCAGAGTATGGAATGGAACGCGGCGTTCCTGGTGGCACACAATATGCCAGGTTTCGAGCACGGCCCCGATGGCGGTGCCGGCATTTCCGGAAACCGGCTGGACGAACACGTTCTGGTAAGCGGAGCGGTTCTCCAGCGCCGAAACTAAAAGGGCATTGAGGCCCAAACCGCCGGCCACGCACAGATTGCGGCCGCTGCCGGCCATCCGGATGGCCGCGGTCTCCACGGCCTGCTGAATGCCGGCTGCCAGGTGCGCGCGCAACTCCTCGGGCGCCGGTTGGCCGTCCTGCAATTGGATGCGTTCGTAGAAGCGCGGGCCGAAGCCGCCGTGGCGGAGCCGGTCGGTGGAAAGAAAAGAGCGGTCGAGACGCGGGCCAGTGTCGGACAGGCGCAGGATTTCGAGGAAGAGATCGCGATATCGCTCGTCGCCGGCTACGGAGAGCCACTGCACCTTGTGCTCTTCCTCGCCCGCGGAAAGTCCCAGCAGTTCCGTGACCCGGCCATAAAGATCGCCGAGCGAATCCGGGGAATACTGTTCGTGCTCCAGAGTCATTTGGACGCCGCGGGCCTGCCAGCGCGACCCGCAGCGGAAATCGCCGCCACGATCGAGCGTCAGAACGGTGGCTTCGTCAAAAGGCGAAGCGTAATATGCCGACGCGGCGTGCGCCAGATGGTGTTCCAGAACCACAATGCGGCTCTGCGGAAAGCGCGCGCGCAGCTTGAGATGAAAATCGGATTCGGGTACCGGGCGCACGATGGCGACCGTATCCACCTGGGCGGCGGTTGCGCCGGCCAGTTCCAGACAAGTGGCGATGGCGTGCTCCGGCAGTTCACCATGATTGCCGGGATGGGCGCCGCGCGCCAGCTTCGATTCTTCAATGGCGGCCACCAGTTCGCCGTCCTTAAGGATGGCGCACGAGGCGTCGCTCAGGATTCCGCCGATTCCGAGAATGATCATTTGCCGCGCTTCTCAATCTTCGCCCACGCGTCCTTCAGCCCAACCGTGCGGTTGAAGACGAGCTTGGCGGCGGTGGAATCGGTGTCGACCGAAAAATATCCCAGGCGCTCGAACTGAAACCGGTCGCCAGGGGCGGCGGCACCGAGCGACGGTTCGAGTTTGGCGCCGGCCACCACTTCGAGCGAGTGGGGATTTAAATTGGCGGTGAAATCCTGCCCTTCTTCGGTCTGGCCGGGGTCTTCCTTGGTGAACAGGTTGTCGTAGAGGCGCACTTCGGCCGAGAGAGCGTGTCCAGCGGAGACCCAGTGAATGGTCGACTTCACTTTGCGGCCATCGGGTGTGTTGCCGCCGCGCGTGGCGGGGTCATAGGTGCAATGGATCTCCGTGACTTCTCCCGCGGCGTTCTTGACGGCCTGAGTGCAGGTTACCAGGTAGCCGTAGCGCAGGCGCACTTCGCGGCCCGGCGTCAAGCGGAAATATTGCTTGGGGGGATCTTCGCGGAAGTCATCCTGCTCAATGTAGAGAACCTTGGAGAACGGCACGAGGCGGAAACCGGCGGAGGGATCTTCCGGGTTGTTGATGGCCTCCATTTCTTCCACCTGGCCTTCGGGATAGTTGTCGATCACCACGCGCAGCGGCCGGATCACCGCCATGACGCGCGCTGAGCGGCGGTTGAGATCTTCGCGCACGTAGTGTTCCATCAGCCCGAGTTCGATCGAGCCATTGGTCTTCGAAACGCCGATGGCTTTGCAGAAATTGCGAATGGCTTCCGGGGTATAGCCGCGGCGGCGGATGCCGGAAAGCGTGGGCATGCGCGGGTCGTCCCAGCCCGCAACGTGTCCGTTTTGCACTAACTGGAGTAACTTGCGCTTACTCAGCAGCGTGTAAGTCAGGTTGAGCCGGTCAAACTCAATCTGTTGGGGATGATAAATGCCTAACTGCTCCACATACCAGTCATAGAGCGGGCGGTGATCTTCGAATTCCAGCGTGCAGATGGAGTGAGTGATCTTCTCCATGGAATCGGATTCGCCATGCGCGAAGTCATACATGGGATAGATGCACCAGGCGCTGCCGGTCCGGTGATGGTCGGCATGCAGAATGCGGTACATCACGGGGTCGCGCATGTTCAGGTTGGGCGACGCCATGTCGATTTTGGCGCGCAGGGTGCGGGAACCGTCGGGGAACTCGCCATTCTTCATGCGGGCAAAGAGGTCGAGGTTTTCGTTGATGGGGCGGTCGCGCCAGGGGCTGGGTTTCCCGGCTTCAGTGAGGTTGCCGCGATACTGGCGAACCTGTTCGGCGGTGAGATCGCAGACGTACGCCTTACCTTTCTGAATGAGTTCGACGGCCCACTCGTACAATGGGCCGAAATAATCCGAAGCGTAGAAGAGGCGGTCTTCCCAATCGAAGCCCAGCCACTTGACGTTATCCATGATGGAATCGACGTACTCGGTCTCTTCCTTTTCGGGGTTAGTGTCATCGAAGCGGAGGTTGGTTTTGCCCCCGAACTCGGCGGCCAGGCCGAAGTTCAGGCAGATCGACTTGGCGTGACCGATGTGCAGATAGCCGTTCGGTTCCGGAGGGAAGCGGGTGTGGACACGGCCCTGGTACTTGTTGGTCTTCAGGTCATCCAAAATGATGTCGCGGACGAAATTAGAAGGACCGCTCGCGGGTTCAGGCGGCGTGGTGGGATTCGACGGATTCATGAGCTTTTCAACTCTCCAAGGGCCTGCGGCATGCGGCACAGGCAGAACTCGCGGCCCGGGGCTTCGCAGCCGATGTGCAAAGGACCAGTGAGGCAAGGCGCGAAGCCGATTCTGAGCATGGGAAAAGCCAGTATAACAAGTCGCGCAAAAGCCCTTCGCGGCGCGGGGAATGGGTTAGCGGACGAAACCGCCTGCGCCTACCTCGCAGTAAAGGGGAAGCTGTGAAATAATCAGCCGACATCTCCAGACGCGACTGTTGCGGAGGCGAGAAGCCGGGAGGCGGAAAACCCGTTGACAGGACCGGACGTTTTCTTTGAGAGGACGGTCCCAGAAGCGCACGGGCGTCATATAAACTGCTTGATCGGGATCATAGCTCTAAGGCGCGGCGGAGTGCAGTGTCCACTTCAGCCATGCGGAGCGCAGGCAGTGCTCCGACTTCCGGAATCACTAACCGCGACGGGTCGAGAGCCCGGACTTGGAAGCATAGGAACACCGTGTCACGGGACAACCCGGACTCGGCCGCGGTAACCCGGACGTTCACCGGATAGTCGCGGGAGATGTTGGCGGCGTCGGTGCCGACGACTACCGTGACCACCAGCGGAAGACGGTTGATCGTGTCGCTCGAAACAACCAGGACTGGCCGGCGGCCCGCTTGTTCCCGACCCCGGACCGGATCGAGCGACGCGAAGTGAATCTGTCCGCGCCTAATCATTCCTGAGGCCATCCATCTCGGCGGAGGCGAAGTCTCTAGCAATGGCGGCACACTCGGCCTGGACTTGCGGGTCCTCGGCCATGGCAGCGACAGCATGGTCGAATACCTGCCGCCGGCGGCGGGAGACGTACTCCTGAAGCGAGAGGATCACCAAGCGGTTCAAGTTGGTGCGGAGTTCGGGCGGGGCGACAGAGTTTAGCTCGCCGATTAGGGCACTGGGCAGGGCCACGCTACGGCGGAGCGTGGTTGGCGGTCGACGGCGCTTCATATCACACTAATGGTAACACCTAATGTAACACCCACAATGTTCAAAAGGGAGTGCCCACAAGACAGAGACCCCGAATCGCGAGTTTGCCGCCGGGGAGTTCCGGATCGGCCACAATCCCGAAGTTTCTGAAGGGCTTCAGTGTACGCTGCTGTCCCCCGGAAGGCGATTCGGGTTGATCAGGCTTTCAGTTTTCCAATAGCCTCTTCGATACGCCGCAGGCAGGTGTCGCGGCCGAGAGCTTCCAGGGTGCCGAAAAGCGGTGGCGCCGTCTTGCGGCCACAGACAGCCACGCGGATCGGTTCGAACATCTGACCGGGTTTGATTCCTTGTGCGACGGCGGCGGCGCGGAGTGCGGCGTCGAGCGGGTCGTGCGAGAATTCGGCGGCGGCCAACACGATTGCGGCGCGTTCCAACACGGCCAGCGCGAGCGCGGCATCGCCTTTCCTGGGGATGAGTTCCGCGGTTTCATAGGGCGCCAGGGATTCCGCAAAGAAGAAATCGGCTGCCGTGAGCACGTCGTTGAGCAGGCGGATGCGCTCATGAATCAGGCGCGTGATCTGTAGCATTTTGGCGGGCTCAACAGTGTGGCCGGCGGCTTCGACGATCGGCAACAGGCGGCCGGAGAGCGCTTCTGCCGGCATGGTGCGGATGTGCTCGGCGTTAAGCCAGACGGCCTTGGGATCGAAGGGATCGGCTTCCGTGAAATTGACCACCGCGTTCGAACGGTTGATGCCTTCAAGAGTGAAAATGTCGATTAATTCCTGGCGGGTCATCTGTTCGCGATCGTTCTTAGGAGACCAGCCCAGCAGGACGATGAAATTGGCGAAGGCTTCGGCCAGGAAACCGGCGTCGCGATAAGTGGTGACGCTGACCACGGGGCCGTGGCGGCGCTTGGAGAGCTTGGTGCCATCGGGCGCCACCAGCAGGGGCAGATGAGCGAATTGCGGCGGCGCGGCGCCGGCGGCTTCGAAGATAAGGACGTGTTTAAAGGTATTGGTAAGGTGGTCCTGGCCGCGGATGATGTGGCTGATGCGGAGGTCGGCGTCATCGGCGCAGGAGGCCAGATGGTAAGTGGGCATGCCGTCGCCGCGGACCAGCGCGAAATCCTCGATATCGGCGGTGGACTTGGCTTGTTCGCCATAGACGGCATCATGGAAACGGACGGTGTGCTGGGTGTCGCGCGGAACGCGGAAACGGAGAGCGAAGGATTCGCCGGCGGCTGCGCGGCGATCGCTCTCTTCGCGCGGCAGGGAGCGCATATCCGCATTGAATAGCCAGGTGCCCTGCGCGCCGGACTTTTCGGAGTCGCCAGTGTGGGCGGGCGTGAAATCGCGATAGGCCAGGCCTTTTTGGAAGATGGCATCGGCCACCTGGGCGTGCAGCGCCAGGCGTTCCGACTGCCGGTATTCTTCATCCCAACCGAGACCGAGCCAGCGCAAGCCCTCATAGATGGAAGTGAGCGAGGCTTCGGTATTGCGCTGGACATCGGTATCGTCAATACGCAGGATCATGGTGCCGCCGTTGTGGCGGGCGTACAGCCAGTTGAAAATAAATGTGCGAGCACTGCCGATGTGCAGGAACCCAGTAGGGGAAGGCGCAAAACGAACTCTGAGCATGGGAATTGCCAGTATAACAAGCGGCGCAAAAGGGACTGGGATGCGGTGCGGAGGGCTGCCACCGGTTTCGCGGCGTTGAAATCAGAGTTGAGGCACACGCTTGCAGCCAGAGCACCGGCGGATGGAGAATGTCAGTGGAAGACATGCGCGATGCACCGTCCAACCTGAGTCGGCGCCGTGCCCTGTTGCTGACGGGTGCGGCAGTTGCACGTCTTGGCGCAGTCGAGCCGGATTTCTGGATTACCAAGCCGGTGCGGGAATGGAGCGTCGCAGAAATCTACCAACTGACCAACCGTTCGCCGTGGGCCAAGCAGGTGCAGTGGTGGGGCCCGCCGCTGCGGACGGCTGAGACCGTCCCAAGCAAGATGCCTGCCGTCCCCCCCGGCGCGGTTGTTGTCTGGGAAAGCGCCAAGCCCATCCTCGATGCACTGAAAAGAGACCTGCCAGCCGTGTTTGCAGACCATTATGTTGTCAGCTTTGACGGCCCGTCGCTGGGTGACCAGAGCATGCGCTCGCTGGCTGTCGAAACGGTCCTGGAGGCCAAATCGAAACCGAAGGTTAAGGTCAGTGCCGCGCTGGTGGGGCAGTTGATTCGCAACAGCGTGGTGTACGCCTTTGGGTTTCCTAAGAAGGCCGTATCCATCGGTCCGGATTGCGAGGAGGTAGTTTTCCGAACGCAGTTCGGCACGATTTGGAAGCTTGAGGCGACGTTCAAACCGAAGGAAATGCTGTACCACGGTGAGGTGGCGGTGTGAGCTGCGGCCTGGCTAGCGCCACCTAAGCGGGCGAAGGCTGCCGACGCTGGGAATAGCAAAGCACTAGCTAGCAATATTGATGGGCGCGGAGCAGTCTTGCCACGCTACAATTCTTGCAAACGGTTGAACGATCCTGTTCAATGCGGCGTCGGATTACTAGGAATACGGGCCGGCAGGCCGGCCACGGGGCGGCTACTTCGAACCTTTGTATTCGACGAAGAGGTCGGGGTATTGTGCCTTGAGAGCGTCGATCTTGGGGCGGTCGCAAACCTGGATGTACGGGTTGTCGGGATTGTGCAGCGCGTAGTCCTGATGGTATGCCTCTGCCGCGTAGAAGGCCTTCAGCGGAGTGACTTCAGTGACAATGCGGCTGGGGAAGGTTTTCGCAGCGTCCAATTGCCCGATGTAACCTGCGGCGATGCGCTTCTGTTCGTCGGTGGTGAAGAAGATCACCGAACGATATGAAGTACCGACGTCGGGGCCCTGGCGATTGAGTTCGGTGGGATCGTGAACCACCGAGAAAAAGATGCGGAGAAGCTGGCCGTAGGTGATCCGCGCGGGATCGAAGACCACCTGGACGGCTTCCGCATGGCCGGTGGTTTCGCTTGAGACCTGGTCGTACGTGGCGGTCTGCGCGGTGCCTCCGGAATAACCGGCGGTGGTCGAAACCACGCCCTTCACGCGCTGAAAGACCGATTGGACGCCCCAGAAGCACCCTCCGGCGAAGACCGCGGTCTGCCTTCCTGAAGCGGCGGCGAGCGGCGCATCGAGCGCCGGCGTGGGGAATGCGCCGCGCGGGCCGGCGTGAATAGCGCACGCCTGAAGGGCCAGCATCAGAGCGAAAGGCAAGAAATTCCGAAAAGGTTGCAGCATCCTTGTACCACCTTGTTCTTATAATAGCCCTGGCGAGGTCGCCCATAGCAGGGGAAAGGCTTAAACGCGGCGCGGAGAAGCGGAGAAAAAGCTGAGAGTGCTGAGAGCTGCGGAGTGTTCAGGCGTGGGCGCGGCTCGAAATCGATCGAGCGCGGACATGGGTGCCTGCGCCACGAAAAGCAGGGACCTGCGTCTTGCGGCCGAGCCGGATAGGCCTTCGCACCAAAAAAGGCGCCGGGCGAATTGCTCGCCGGCGCCTTTTGGTTCGAGTGTCGAGGCTCTACTGCACCACCATAATCTGCGAGCGAGAGAAGGCGAACTTGTTCTCGGTGGGGTTCATGATGCTCACCTGACAATCGTACTTGCCGGGTACCAGCTTGCCGAGCGGCAATGAGAAGCGGATGGGCAGGGCCTTGGTCTTCGCGTTCAGGCCGTCGCTCACTACCAGTTGCTCGGTCTGGAACGCCAGCGTCTTGTTGTGATAGAAGCTGACGTGCGCGACCACGGGTTCCGTGCTTGCGGCCAGCGGTTCGTAGGTTTCCAGGTACACATACATATCCTGGTTCTTCTTGAAGACGCGGGTAACGCTGGGAATCAGTTTCTGATTATCCTGCACCAGGGGATTTTCGGCGAGCAGCTTCTTGTCCTTCTCAGCAGAGTACAGAGCCTCATTGACGGGCTGGCGCTGGTTGCTGAGGATCACCGAACTCGTGGCCAGCGTGCGCTGGTTGGTGGTCAGATCGGGAATGATGAACTTCTGTTCGTAAGTCCCAATCATGCCGGTTTCGTTATCGCGGGCCAGGAATTTCAGGGAGTATGAGCCGGGCGGCAAAGTGAAGCCGGTGTCGTAGGCGATAGCTCGTTTGGCCAGTTCGCTGGCGTTCTGGTCGTTTAGCTTGATGTCGATTTGATCGCGGACATTGCCCTTGATAGTGCCCTTGTCGTCCTTAATCTGGCCGATGAAATCCAGGCGCGTAGTTTCGGCTCCGCCATGCTTGGCGAGCACCAGTTCACTCCCGGGAATTTTCACCTCGACGGGAACGAAATAGCTGTCGCGGGCAAGCCGGAAGTAGTCGATTTCGGCGGCCACGGTCAGATCCGTAATGGGGTCGCCGAGCATCAGGGCTTCGGCAAGCTGGCGCTCTTTGTCTTCGGAATCGAACTTCTTAAAGTCCTTGCCGGCGAAATAACCATGGCGGTATTCCAGCTTGGCCAACAGGTCCTTCTTGATCTTGAGATCGATTTTGCGGTAGTGGCCGTCGAGCGCGCCGTTGGTGCTGTAGTAACCGATGATGTAGTAGCTGGAAATATCCTTCTGGGCCTGCACGATACCGACGGAGAGATCGCTGTTATCGAGCAGGGCTTTGCCGCCAGTGTCGGCGGCCAGGGTGGTGAGGGTTTCCTGCTGCTTCTGGAAGCTGCCCTGAGCGGAGCGCTGCGAACTTCCGGTGAAGGCGCCTTGGCCGCTGGTGGCGCCCTTGGTTGCGTCGCCGAGAGGACCAGAGGCCACCAGACCGCGGGCGTCGATGGGATAGAAGGCTACGTTGGCTTTGATGGCGGCGTTTTCGGTGGCGGTCAACTGCGCCTGGTTATTGCCGTTGCTGTCCTGGGTCAAACCGCTGGCAAAATAGACCAGGGCTTTCTTTTCGGGCAGCGAGCCCAGCATCTTCGCGGCGGTTTCGAGGGCGGAGAGCTGGCGATCGGTGTTGAAGATGTTGAATTCGGAATCGTCGGCGCTAAAGGCGGCCCCGGTGTCGGAGGCGGCATCGCTGGTATCAGTGATGTCGAAACCGGTCCCTTCGCCGACGGTGAGCTTCTTGATGTCCTTGATCAACAGATCCCGGTCGTCGGTGAAGTCTTCCACCACTTTAACGTCGGCGGCGAACGTCATGATGGCGACCAGATCGGAGGCGGTGATCTGTGTCTTGACGAACTTGACGGCGGAATCCTGTGCGCGTATCTGGTCCTGAATGGGCATGGAAGTCATGTCGAAGAAGAGGACCATGAGGCGCTTATCCTTATACTTCACTTCACCCGCGGAGGCCGGCGTGATCTGTTGGGCGGTAGCGGCCTTGACCTCGGGCGCTTTGGCAACCTCAGCCACGGCCGGGCGCTGTTCCAAAGCGGGCGGCGGCGTAGTGATGGGATCTGTTTGCAGTTCCTGGAACGTACAGATCTTAATTTCCTGGGGCTTGCCGTCTTCGGTGACCGTGAAATCGGAAGCCTTCAGGTTGGGAACCGGATTGCCGTCTTTGTCCTTGGCATACACGTCGACTACCACCAATTGAACGGTGGTGGAAATGTTGAAGACCTTCTTCCCGGCCGCAGTGGTGGTGGTGGATGACGTGCCTTTTTTCTGCGGCGCGGTTTTGGCCGCGGCTTTCTGTTGCGCCGTAGGCGGCGTGGTAGCCACCTGTTGCGCTGAGGCAATCAGCAATGCTGCAAGAAGCGTAAAAAGTGTGGCTCGCATTAGAAATTAAACCTCATGGTGGCGGTGACAGAGCGCATCGCATTGTAATTTTGGACCAGCCCGAACTGCGTTGGAGTGGTTGCGTTCACATACCAACTGGATACCACGGGGTGGTTGATGGGGTTGGTTGTCTGGAGATTGAAGGTCAGGTTCTTGCGGTCGGCCAGGCGGAACGTACGGCTGGCGTTGCCGTTGATGGAAAATTGGCCGGGCCCGGTGAGCGCGTCCCGGCCGATATTGCCGTAATCGCCGGAGGGTGGCGCTGAGAAGGCGGCCGGATTCAGCTTGCCGTCGATATAAGCCGGCTGGCCGTTGTAATAAGCCCTGATGTTGGCTTGGGCAGTTCCGCCCCCCAACAGTTTCCCGGCGGTAGGCGTGATGGGAGCACCACTGGCTACCGTCATGTTGGTGGTGAGCATCCAGTCTTTAATGATGACGCCCTTCCAGCCGTTGATTAGGGCGCCTCCGCGGACGCCGGCGCCGGTGGAATAATTGAGCGAGCCCGTGAAGGTCTGGTTCCTTACGCCGGCGGTGCGGCCGCGCTCGCCGGAAAGATCCTGCCAGTTTTGGGCGATGCCGCCGAAAGCATCGTCAATGCTCTTGGCGAACGAATAGCTTACATTCCAACCCAGACCGCTGCGTGTGCGACGGTTTAACTGAGCCTGCACGGAGTCATACACGCTGTTCCCATTGGAGGTTTCGTAAGTGTAGCCGGCAGGGCAGGTATAGCCCGAGGGGCAAAAAGCCGAAGCGCCGGGCGCATAAGAATTCGGCAGCAGTTGTTGCGGAAGCGCGGTACCCTTGGATGCGAAATAAGTGATTGTGGAAACCATATTCCACTTCAGGTTCTGCTGGACCGCCAATTGCCAGAGCTGCGCATAACCTACGCGGAAATTCGCATTGATGGCTTGAGTAGTGGTGGCCTGGTTGCCAGATATGCAACCGAGTTGCGTCAAGGCAGTCAAGTTAAGGCCGTTCTGCAAAGTGGCGTGGCAAGTGTTTTGGATGTTGAATTCCGTCGCGAAGGGCGCCTGCGCATCCAACTGCGCCACCAGGCTGGAGTAGACCGACGGAGAGAATTGGATGCCATACCCACCGCGCAGCACCAGGGAGCGTTTGGGGAAAGGTTTCCAGGCAAAGCCCACGCGCGGCGAAAAATCAGTCTTCTGGCCGTGCAACATGGAATTGCCGTAATGAATGCCGGTTGCCGGACCAATGCCGCCGGCCACCACAGACTGTGCACCGATGCCATTCGGAATGATGAAATTAGCGGGTAGGTCGATCGTCGCGAGGCGGTTGTACAACTCAGTAGTCGGTGCCTGATAATCCCAGCGCAGGCCGTAGCTGATGGAGAGGCCGACTTTGGTCATCTGCCAGCTATCGTTGGCGAAAAGATCGTAGACGTTGGTTCGCAAGTAGCGGTCGCCGCCGCTCGGCGTATTCTGCGCGGCCAGGAGATTCGCCGGCGGGTTACTGCCGGCCGCGAGGAGCGCGGCAGCCTGCGGGTTATTCAATGAATTGGCGACGTTGAGTGCCATGGTGCTGGGAGTGCCAACCAGAAAATCGGCAAAGTCGAAGCCGGTGGCCGTTCCGGTGAAGCTGTAAGTGCCGCGCGGATTGTTCTGGCTGAGTGTATTGGCCTGCCGGCGGCTGAAATCGCCGCCAAGCGTGATTTGGTGTACACCATGCACCCAGAGCAGACTCTCACCCACGGCGCTGGTCTGCGGATGGTTGTACAGGGCCTTGGCGTCGGACAGCCCGAGAATGCCGCTTCCGCCCGAGAAGCCGAGCGTTGGCGGCCCCCAATTGAGCGGGACCTGGTCGGTTCCGGTGATGCCCAGATTGCCCTCTATGTTGCCGTTGGGGAGGTTAGCGAAATAGGGGGTGGTCAGCTGATGAGCCTTGCTGTAGGTGTATCGCGTCGTAGCAATCAGGTGCAGGCTGAAGTGGTAGATGTCGGCGGCATTGGCATTGATTCCATTGTTGCTCGCCAGATCCTTCCAGCCCGGGATAGTGGCAGCGAATACGCTGGGCGTTGCCGTGTTGCTGCGCTGGTATTGGAGTCCCCCGTTCGCCTGGTTCTTCGCATTGAATGTGTAGCTGAGGCGGGCGTTGACGTTGTCGGAGTTGTTCGTGCCGGAGGCCGAGGAAGCGTAGTTCAGCGGTGCATTCGCGGTTCCGCCGGTGAAATTCGGCTCCGGATAGTATTTCAACAACGCCAGAGCCGCCGGGTTGATGCTGGCGAGCGGGATTTGGTTGCCGGGGTAGGCGCTGGACAGCGTTACGCCGGGCACGCCGGCAAAATTCCCGGACTTCTCGGCGTCGGTGGGCACCAGGTAATTGAAATTGTAGCCGGTGCGGACGCGGCCCAGGGTGTAGTTGATCGTGAACGTACCCTTATTGCTGGTCAACAAATGAGGAATCTTGATCGGTCCGCCGGCCGTGATCGTTGAGCGAATGCTCTGGGCGTTGGGCTTCGAAACTTCCTGGCCGGTCACCGAATAAGAACGCGCATTCAGAAATGAATTGGTCAGGATGCCGCTGGCGCTGAAGTTATAGCGGGAACGCGGATCGCGCCGGTTGTTGCCGAACGATGCAGCGCTGCCACGGCCACCACGGCCGCCGGCTGCGCCACGGCCGCCGCCGCGACCACCACCCCCGCCCGCGCCCATCGGAATGTTGAGTCCGCCGCCACCACCACCGCCGCCGCGGCCCCCACCGCCGCCGCCGCCACCGGGCCTCCCCCAGCGCCGCCGCCGCGGCCGCCGCCGGCGGCTCCGCCGGCGTTCAATCCCTGCTGCGTGGGATCGCCGTTATTGCCACCCATGCCAGGTATGCCGCCTGGGCCGCCGCCCATACCGCCCATGCCGCCCATGTCGCCGCCGCGTCCGGGCCCCCAATCGCCGCCCGGGCCCGCGTTTTCCAAACCCTGGCTAATGCTGCCGTTGATGGTGAAGGCATCATTGCCGCCCTGCCCGGCAGCGCCATTATCGCCTGCCAGATCGTTCATACCCTGCTCGGGTAGCGTGGCATCCGCTGACTGCGTAACGCCAATTCGGGCAAAGCCGCCCTGCTGCGGTGCGCCGCCGGGACGGGCCACCGTCGATCCGCCGAGCGCCTGAGTGAGAGACGGCCGGCCGGCGTTCCCGGCTGCCGCTGGCGCCGTGGTCCCTTGCTTGGAATTCTTGGAGGCCGATTTACCCGGGGCCGTCGCCGTGGTCGTAGGTGTCGTCGCGGGCGCTGTCTCCGCCGGCTTCGGAGCGACAGCCGGAGCAGTCGCTGTATCGGCAGGCTTCGTCTCGCCTGCGGCCGGGACCACCGCGGCAGGCGGCGCCGGGGGTGGCGCCGTCATCTCCGCCAGAGACTGCATCTTCAGATCCCACGCCGGCGCCGGCGCGTCCGCGGCAATTCCGATCTCGCGGCTCACCTTCTCAAAACCCAGCATGTCGATGGTAATCGTCCAAATGCCGTCGGCGAGTTCCGGGAAGGCGTACAAGCCGTCCTCGTCCGTGGTCGTGACCACCTTTTGATCGCCTTGGGTTGCAGTGACTGTAGCGCCGGGTACGGGTAATCCGCCCGATTTAACGCTGCCGTGGTGTTCCGAAGCAATCAAGCCCATCACGACAATGCAGGCGGCCAGCAGGAGGCGCCCGATAGAGGAGTAGATACGGTTAGCAGCCATGGGGTAACAACATCTAGGCGCAGAGAAAACCTCGAATGTTACCAAAGCAGTGCGGATTGTGCGGAACTCTCGATATTAGTTCGGCTTACGCCTTGCAAATAGTCCCAAAGCGCACCGCTTCCGGCCCCCCACCGGCCGCCCACCACGGTATCGCGAAGTATCGCTGATTAACGTTCGAATACCCTCAGCTGCTATCGAAAACTATGGTAATTTGGCAGAATTTTATCCGGCATAATCATTGGAAAGTGACGGTATAATCGACACGGTAGTAGTACTAGTATTAACGAGGCCTGCGTGGGCTGCCTGTATTGCGGCAAAGAGATCGGTCTAGTTCGGCAAATGCGGGATCGTGAATTCTGCAGTGCCGCGCACCGTAAGAACTACGGAGCGCGACTGGGGAAAGCGCTCGAGGATCTTGCTGCGCCCAAACCGCCGCCCGCGCCCGTGGCAGGCTTCAATACCGACATGCCCCTCCAGCAGGGAAACTTGAGCCGCTCCATCGCGGTGTTTGATTTCGCACGCAACCACAGTGAACCAGAATGCCGCGGCGGATGTCCGGTTTCCATTAATGGAGTCCGCGGCCAGCACGCGAATGATCTAAACCAACCCAACGGGGCCCCATTCGCGGTGGATTTCTGTCATCGAACCTTTGCCGGGCCGTCCTGCTATTTCCCCGGTCTCGAATTCCCACGCTTCGAACTGGCAGCGCACGACGATACCGGACTTTTCAGCGACGAGTTTGAAGGGCCCCCACTCTCCGGCGCGGCGGCATGGGAGATTCCGGAAGTCGGTGAAGGCGCCTACATCGCGGCCGCGGCGGAAGTGTCCCGAACCGCTGCGCCGATTCTGGAACCGGCCGCGATGGCGATGCTGGCTGCGCCGCTGGTGATTG
>Ga0182030_10000945_pt1 | contig 57869 bp, 51 predicted proteins | sample 812S3MmetaG_FD_121299 | JGI IMG/M metagenome (GOLD analysis project Ga0182030, IMG submission 121299) | Permafrost microbial communities from Stordalen Mire, Sweden - 812S3M metaG (Illumina Assembly) | ecosystem: Environmental > Terrestrial > Soil > Wetlands > Permafrost | place: Sweden... | reverse complement strand
CGCGTAAATCAGCGTGGCGCCGTCCGCTTCGTGCAATTCCCGGAGCTTCGCGTAGCCCTGCAGCAAAAGACGCGGCCGCGCGCGGTAGCACGGATCGACCCGCAGCTGACCGAGGTAGCCGATTCTGCCGGGCACGCCATTGCAGTACCAATCCATCACGCCGCGCACCCCCATTGCAGCGACCTCGCCGTTCGCCGGCCCGCGGCCGACGAGAATCTGAATCTGTTCACTGCCGACGGCGTTGGCAACGAAGGCCGATGGTTGCCGCTCCAGAGACAGACGGATCCCGCCGGCGAGGGGCGTGCGGTGTAGCAAACGCTGAATCCCGGGCTCGTCTTTGGGGCCGGCCAGATCAAACCGCATGTCTTAACGATGCCGTCGGCCGTGCCGGCGCAAAACGTGCCTGCCAGCCCGCATCGCCGAGCGGCAATTCATCGCGCTGCCGCACCTCCGCCCGCAGCATGAAGTTGATCAGCGGAAAATTGCGCGCCATGAAGATGTTCGACCGGTTGACCGGATCCAAGAACCGCCGAGCGATGCTGCGCATCGAATAGAAACGGGCGCGAGCCTCTATACATAAGCGCTGCAGTTCCTGCGGCTCCAGCCGCTTCGGTTGAAACGGAATGTGGTTATAGCGGTAGCGCGGATCCATCCACCACGCGTCGAACAGGAGCTGCCGGCTGCTCTTCATGCGATCGTAGAGCGGGGTGCCGGGGAAGGGCGTCAGATGATTGAACGCCGCCATATAGAAACGGTGCCGGTCGGCGAATTCCACCGCGGTGTCGAAGGTTTCCTTGGTATCGTGGTCGTAGCCGAAGATGAACGTTGCATAAAGGCGAATCTGGTGTCTTCGCAGGTTCGCGAGAGCGACCTCGTAACCGCCGTGCATCGTATTGAAGCCCTTGCGCATGGTGCGCAGCGTCGCCGGATCGAGGCTCTCGAAACCAATCAGCAATCCCTGGCAGCCGCTGCGCGCGATCAGTTCGAGAAATTCCTCATCGTGCGCTGCGTTGATGCTCGCCTGCGATACCCAGCGGATCTTCAGCGGAATGAGCTCCCGAAAGAATTCCTTCGCTTCCTCCATGTTCGACGTGATGTTGTCATCCACGAAGAAAAAGAAATTCTTCCGTGTCCGGATGCTCGAGATCTCGTCCAGGATTCGATCGATGGGGCGGCGCACCTGGGTCGAATCGAAGTAGGCCTGAACGGCGCAGAACTCGCATCGAAAGTGACATCCGCGCCCCGCCTCGATCAGCTTGATCGGGACATATCGCTTGCCCGCGTATATCGCGCGGTTGTATCGGGTACCCGCGAGCGAGGGACGCCCGCTGCCGCGATAGACGGGCTTCAGAGCTCCGTGGCGGAAGTCATCGATCAATTCCGGCCACACCTGCTCGGCTTCGCCGACAACGACCGCTTCAGCGTGCTGCGACACCTCCTCGGTGCAGAGCGTCGCGTGGAACCCGCCGAGAACGACAGGGACCCCGCGGCGCCGGTAGTCGCTCGCTATTTGATAGGAGCGCACGGCCGTATAAGTCTCCACGCTGATGGCAACGAGGTCCGTGGGCTCGTCGAACGGAATCGGCTCGAGTCTATCGTCGTAGAAACGGATCTCGACGTCCTCCGGCGCGAGGCCGGCGAGGACGGCGGGAGCGAGCGGTTCCATCTGCCAACTGCGAATGTAGCGCGTGTCCCCCGAATGCCGGCCGACGCACGGGTGGATGAGGGTCAATCTCATCGGCGCGCGGCCAGCGTGCGGGGGGACGGCTCGGGCGCGGCACGCGCGGCGGCCTCTGCGTGTCCGCCGTCACCGCGGACGAGGCCCCAGTCGCAGTTGTAGAAGCGATTCAGGTGGTGCGCGTAGAACCTGTAGCCTAGGTTCGCACCGATGACGATCGATCTCGAGGCCGGCGATCGCCAGATGCGTTTGGCTATCGAGCGGTATCGGTAGCTCGCCTTCCACGCAGCCTCCGTACCGCGCATGAGTGCTTCCGGACTCATTTGCTTCGGCTGGAACACGACGTGCTGGCCGTCGTAGAGCTCCCAATTCTTCGTGAGAATCCGCCCCTCGTTATCCAGTCGCCGGAACAGGGGCGTCCCAGGAAACGGGGTCAGCACGGCAAAGCGTGGCAGATCGATGCGCGCGTCGACCGCGAACTCGGCGGTGCGAGCGAAAACTTGCGGCGTATCGTGATCGAGCCCGAACACGAAGGCGCCTTGCACGGCGATTCCATGATGGTGGAGATTGGCGATGAGTTCCTTGAAGGCTGCTGGGTCGTTAAAGCCCTTATGCACTTCCCGCAGGCCTCCCATCGAGATGGATTCCAGACCGAGCAGCAGCCCTCGGCACCCGCTGCGCGCGCAAAGATCGAGCAACCCCTGATCTTTTCCGAGCAATGTCGTCGCGAGGCCATACCAATGGACGTTCAAAGGGGCGAGCGCCTCGAAGAGCCGGGCGGCGTACTCGCGATCCGACACGAGATTGAGGTCGATGAAGATCAGCCGACGCGCGCCGGAGCGGCGAATATCGTCGATGATCTCCCCGACAGGCTTCTGCAGCTGCCGGCGGCCCCACGCCGTCGGCACGACGCAGAAATCACAATCATGTCCGCAGCCACGCGTCGCCTCGAAGACGGCGGTGGTCACGTAGTGCCTGCGCGGGACGAGGTCCCTGCGGACCGGGGGCAGCCCGGCGAGGCTCAAATTCGCGACCTGACTGTAGCGCGGCGCAAGGCGACCCCGGCAAAAGTCGCGCAGAAGCCTCGGCCAGCTCTCCTCGGCGTAACCGGTAACGATTGCATCGGCGTGCGGCGCCGCGTCCTCCGGAGCCAAAGTCACGTGAGGACCGCCGAGGATAACCTTGATGCCCCGAGCTCTGAATTGATCGGCCAGCCAGTAGCTGCGAGGGGCCGTCCCGGTGATTACCGTGATACCGATCAGATCGCAGTTCAGATCGAGCGGAATATCCTCGATTCCCTCATCGATGAGGCGGACATCATGCTCGATCTCCGCGGGGATGAGACTCACCAGGGTCGGAAGAGTCAGAGGGGCGTAGCGGAGGGATCGCTTGAAAATGCCGCCTCGGTGTCGATACAGTCGACCCTTGGGCGAGAGCAGAACGATGGAAATCACGTTGCGCTTCCTCTTAGACGTTTCTCGGCCAGGGCCGCTCCCCACACTCCGAGCGCCACGCCGGCAATCGCATCGATGACCTGATGCTGGTGCGTCAATACGGTGGAAGCAGCCACCAGAGCAGCCCAAGCAGCGAGCAGCGACCGCACACCCATGCCCGCGCGGACAGCGTACACGCCCGCGCAGGTTACAAACAGCGCCACGTGAAGCGATGGAATCAGGTCGTAGTCTAGATTCAGCCGGTCCGCCAAGAGCAGCCACCCGCCCCAGCGCTGCGCGACCGACGGGGCCAACCGGGCAACTTCCGAGGGCGTGGAAGGAAACCCCAGTTGAGCCGGAAAAACGAGAAACCCCGCTCCCGCAACCAGAATAACCCGGGCCAACGCGCTCGCGAGCGCCCCGATCTCCGGGCGTGAACGCAAGATGAACGGTGCCGGCAGAAAGATCAAATAAATGGACATGTAGAATGCGACCATCGGCGGGACGAGAGGGATTTCGAGCTCACTCATCCAGTAGGCGTGGAGGCGTGCGTGACGATGCGCGGTGATGAAATCGGCTCCCACGAAGACCACCACGAAATCGGCCGTCACGGCCGCCCAAAGGACCGCGAACAGCCGCAGATGAGCCCAGCTGGGCCATGCAACGAACGGCCTCGAGCGGCTCATAGGATCGATCGTTCGTGCCCGCGAAGGGGCACGCTGCGGGTAGCCCAGGCTGATTCGCTCTTTATCGAGGAACACGAGGTTGCGGACGAGGTCCGAGCCACATTCGCGCGTATTGCGCCAGAAAGCCGGGACGCGGCCGCGACGGGTCGATGTACCGCGGCAAGTGAATCCAAGGCGTTGTCGGGTGCCGATGATGGGCGAGGTGCAGGTGATAGTTGAGAAATACCGCCTGCACCCAGGGATGCACGCGCAAATCCCAGGCGCCTTCGACCACATCAAGCGGCGCAAACGCATGATCAGCGTACTGCAAAGCGCTCCACTGCAACCCGAACGCGAGGTAGCAGAGCAGCCAGCCGGTCAGGGTCAGGTGCAACACCTCGAACAGGAGCAACTGGAACGAGAGGGTGAGCGCGAGCTCCAGCCGGCTACGCAGCGGCGGGGCCACGGCGAAGCTGCGCAGATACGCAGGACCGCTGGTGTGCTCGGCCAGTTCGGACCAACGAGCCTGGCGCGAGGAAGAAAAGGCGAACGGCATCGAGAGATAGGCGAGCCAACCCAGCACCGCGACTACCCAATAGATGCCGGAAATGATTCCATACCATTGGACGGTCTTCAAAATCCGACTGTCTCTCGGAGAGTAGTAATCAAACATTTCCACCGGAGTACGATTGCGCCGATGATGGCCGAGATGCGCAGCCCTCTGAAGGGAGTAGCCGGTCGGGAAAAAAGCGGCGCACCATACGCCGGCAGCCTCGTTGATAAACCGCCTCGGGTGGAAGATCCCATGAACACATTCGTGCAGACATGAGAAAAGCGTATTCCCGACGAAGGAGAACCCGACCACCGCCAGCGCAACACCGACCGGGGACTCGCCATGGCTCGCACCCCAAAGTAGGATGAGGGCCGCCGCTCCGGAGCCCAGGGCAATGACGATGTTGAAAGTTGCGGGAATGGCCTCGACCAGGTTCGGCGAAGTACGCTGCTCGCAGGATCGCGGGGACATGGAGGCGTCATCTCCTGATGCGAATCTCGCTGTGCCTAAGTCTGAGGCGTTTCCCCGGTATCCGCAATCCTGGTACTGGGTCTGCTCGTCCAGGGACTTAGCGCGCGGCAAGTCGGTTGCCGTGAGGCTCTGCGGTCGATCGCTCGTCGTCTTCAGAACCGCTCGCGATCAGCTAGGTGCGCTGGCCTCCCGCTGTCCGCACCTGGGCGCGGATCTATCGTCCGGGCAGGTGGTCGGCGATCGCATCGAATGCCCGCATCACAGATTCAAGTTTGGCCCGAGGGGCGAGTGCCCGGAACAAGGGCTGCAAGCGACCGCTTACCACGCCGAGGAACGCTATGGTGCGATCTTCGTTTTCCACGGCGCGACTCCACTGTTCCCGTTGCCGAGATTTCCCGACAATGACAACTTGGTCAGTGCAGAGCCCGTTCATTGGAAACTGAATACCCAGTGGTACATGATCGCGGGCAACGCCTTCGACGCCCGACATTTTGTATACGCCCATGACCGGCGGATCGTCACGCCGCCAAGAGTCAGTGCCGCGGGCAGTTTCGGGCTGCGCATCGACTATGGGTACGAAATCGCCGGGACCACGTGGGTCGACCGCGCAACTCAATATGTGTCCGGTTCCCGGGTCGAATTCGAGGTGACGGCCTGGGGAGGAAATATCATGCTGGTAGCGGCACGCTTCAAGCGCGATCAGTCCTTTGGATTCGTCGTCGCCGAGCCTCAATACCCGGCTTCCAGCAGCAGCGACCGTGGGGTCCGGATGACCGTCATCGTCAATGCCGCGAGCCGCGGGTCCTCATTGGCGGCCTACATCGTGGATCGACTGGTCGTGCGTGCGAAGCGATTCGCCATTCGCAGGATGTTGATGGGAGACGCGCAAGGCCTGATGCAGCTCGATTACGTGAGCTCCGGTCTGCGACCGGGCGACGAAGCGCTGGCGCACTACTTGCGATGGGCCGCCGGGCTGCCGGCGGCTGATGGTTCGGAACCGCAGCACTCGATAACCTGAGGAGACAGGTCCATGCAACTACAAGCTAAACGTCTTGACGCCCACGTGGGGACGATCGTTCTATGCTTTGCGCTAGGGCTCCTCGCCGGCAATGTCATGGCGCAAACGGCGGCGACCCCGGCTGCCGCGGCCGCCATACCACCCGAGGCCGAGGCGACGCACGCCGCGCTGCGTGCACTGAGAGATTCGTTGATCGACGCCTGGAACCGCCGAGACATGGACGCGTTGATCGCGCACGTCGACCCGAATGTAGTGGTCACTTGGCAAAACGGCGAGGTAAGCCGCGGCCCGGAAGGAATCCGCAAGTTCTACGACGAAGTCATGGTCGGTCCGAATCGCATCATCTCCGACATTTCCAGCAAATTGACAGTCGATGAGCTCTCCGTTTTGCACGGCGACGATACGGCGATCGCGTTTGGGTCGATACACGACGACCTTACACTCAGCCATGGCGTTGCGCGTGCCGCATTTCTCGATGTCGGGAACAAACTGTCCATGGACAGCCGATGGTCGGCGACGGCCGTCAAGAAAGACGGGCAATGGAAGCTCGCGAGCTATCACGTCTCCCTCGACGCATTCTCGAACCCGATTCTGGACAAGGCGATCTCGACGGCGGAGCGAACGGCCGTAATCGCCGGCATCGGTGGAGTTCTGGCGGGCGCCATCTTGGCGTGGTTCCTGGCGCGGCGGCGAGCTCAATAGCCGGAATGGTAGATACGGCGGCGATTGACGCGGCGACCTTACGCCTGTACGAGCGCATCACCGGTGAGCCGCAAAATCGTGCGCTCATCAGCGCGATGGAGGCGCCGCCGGAGTGCGGACGGTCCGGCGGGTTTTCGGCGGATGTCTGCATCGTCCTGGTTCCCGGGCTTTTCTACAAAGAATTTCCGCACACGGGGGCCGACGGCGCTGTATTGAAAGATGTGGCGCGGTCGATGGGAATCCCGGTGCTCACGATCCCCGTCGATGAATCCGACGGAATCGAGTCTGCAGCCGACTTGATCATCTCCGATTTATCGGCCGCCTCGTCGTCGGCGACCTCGATCATTTTGGTTTCCCTCAGCATAGGCAGTGCGGAAATCCGCCATGCTTTGACCAAGCCGGGGGCAATCCACGCGTTCCGCCGGGTCGGTGCGTGGATCAGTGTCAGCGGTTTGCCCCTGGGTACGCCGACCCTCGAGAGCGTCTTGCGCAATCCGGTTCGACGAATATTGATCAAGGCGCAAAGTGCGGTGAAGGGATGGAAATTCGACGTGGTGCGCGATCTGTTGCGGCACCGGCCCGGTGCACCTTTCCGTCTTCCTTCGCACCTCATGTTCATACAGGTGGTGGCTTTCCCGTTGCACCGACACCTCCGTGAGCGGCGCTGCCGCAGACTCAGGACTCAGCTCGCCCCCTTAGGTCCCAATGACGGGTTCACGCTTCTCGAGGAATTGGCGGCCCTGCCCGGATACTTGTACCCCGTTTGGGGAGCCGATCATTACTTGCGGGGTATCGACGACCTGCCGGCGCGAATAGGCCGACTCTTATCGATCGTGCTGCCGCGAGCTCAAGCGGGCTTGTGGCACACCGCTTCGATGTTATTTCCATCCGGGTCGAGGACGAATGCGCCGTAATAGTTCTCGTGATAGTGAGGCCGCGGGCCGGGCGCGCCGTTATCCCTGCCGCCCGCCTGCAGTGCCGCTCTGTAGAAGGAATCGACTTGGGCGCGAGTTTCGGCCGCAAAAGCGAAATGCGCGCCGGTGCATGCACGGCCGTGATCTCCGATCCAGAAGAACGGCTTGTTCGCGGCGCCGAACCCCGCGTGCGCACCGCCCCCGGTTTGCTCCGCAGTGACCTCGGCGAGCAGTGTGATTCCGAGGCTGCGCAATGCCGCCAGGTAGAAAGCCTTCGATCTCTCGAGGTCGGAAACCGCGAAACCGGCGTGATCGATCACGTGGCCTCCCATTACTACGAAGCGGCGCGATCCCAATGATAGTATCGACCTTCCCGCCTGGCTAGCGCGCGGCGTACTCGCTGCGGTCGTCGCGTACCACGACGCCGCCTTTCATCACGAAGCTGAGCGTGCGAAGCGCATGGATGTCCCTGATCGGATCGGCATCCAACGCGTCGATATCGGCGAATTTCCCGGCGCTGATGCTGCCCAAGTCAGCGCTCATATCGAGCATGGCCGCCGCCTGGGTGGTGGCCGACTGCAGCGCCTGCAACGGCGTCATGCCGGCTTTGACGTAAAGCTCGGCCTCGGCGATGGTCGCAGTCGTGCCGTCATTCGGCTCGAACGGAAACTGATCCGTGCCGAGCGCTATCTTCACGCCCATTCGAATCGCATTCTGGAGCATCGCCCAGTGGTCGGCGCCGGTGATCTTGACGCGCTCGAGATACCAGGGCGGGGAGCCGATCTTGTGGTAGAACTCCAGTGCCCCGGGCTGAGTGACCACGATGGTCGGCACCAGCCAGACGCCCTTCGCCTTCATGTCTTTCAATATCGAAGCGTCCAAGTGATAGCCGTGCTCGAAGCCGTCGATACCGAAGCGCAGCGCTTGTCTAGCGGCCTCATTCGAGCCGTTATGGGCGGTAACTTTGATTCCGTTGCGGTGCGCGACTTCGATTAACGTGGACATCTCCTCATCCGTCATCGGCGACTCAGGATCAGGAACACGGCGAGGGTCGCCATGACACCGAACGTCTTCCAGAACGGCGAGATGCCGTCGCGCGCCACCAGCACGTTCATGGTGCCCACGACGCTCTTCCCGCCATGACGGCCGATGAGCATCTCGGCCATCAGCGCGGGAATCGCGACCATCACCAGCGCGATGAAATACAGGGCGACGAACAATCCACCGCCGTTCTCTCCCGCGAGGTAGCTGAATTTCCACACGTTGGCGATGCCGGCTTCGGTGCCGATCGCGATGATGAGGAATAAAAGATTGGACGACCAGCGGTTCGGCGCGGCAGTCAACGCGGCCCACTCAAAGAATATCGATTCATCGAAAGATCATGCCACATGGCCGTGCGCGCCGAGACCATGACCGCGCCGCGCCGGTGTTTCCCGGTGCGCATGGGATTTCGATCCAGCACGCCTGAGATCGCGGAGCCGAAGAACGCCTGCGGCTCGGACGGCGTCTCGTGTTCCTTCTGCTCGCGCACCGCGATCGCTCTCCGGGCCTGCTCGAACGCCTCCTGCAGCGTGTTTGCGCCGGGCAGCGCGTCGCGGTAAAAGGCCTCTCCGAAGTAAGTCATGTCGCGATCGTCGGAACACCCGAACGATGTCCTGTCGGCCGCGGCAGCGGCGATTACGATGGTATCGGGATCCTCCAGCGGCTTGATGAACGCCCCCGCGTAGCAGGCCGAGATCACGATGATGCGCCGCTTGATACCCGAATCGCGCAGCGCCGCCTCGAGATCATCGTCCGACAATTGCTCGAGAGGCAAATTGCCGTTCGATACCGATAGCAGCGCGTCGGCGGATCCGTGCGAGGAGAGCGCAAGGAACAGGATATCGCGCTCGGGATCCATCTTCCGGGCAACGGCGTGCAGCGCGTAGTCGAGCCCGCTGGCCGTGGCGATGGGATACGTCTCGAGGTCGCGGCGGTCGTTGATCAGGAGCAGCTGCCGGTCGTCGGATCCGAACCGCTCGCCGACGATGCGCGCTGCGAGCTTGATCTCCTCCGCGAACACCCGTTGCTCGGCCACCCCGGCGAATCCCACGAAGAAGATGGCGGGACCCGTGCTCGCACGGCCGCCCGGCTCCGCGCTTGCGCTCATGCGCTCGACCGCCTCGTCGATTCGATCCCGCTGATCGAAGAGCAGGCTCTCTGCGACCGAGGGCGGCATGTCCGCCTCCGCGCGATCTTCGGATGCCGGGGCCCACAACATCGGGCGGAGCTCCACGACGCGGCTGTACGCACCGAACGCGCAGAGCACGACGAGCGCCGCGAGCACCGCGCCCGCCTGCGGAACTCCGGACAGCGAGCGCATCGCATTCCAGGCATAGGCGAGCACATAGAGCGATAACAGCGCCCATACTCCCTGCGTCGCGCGATCGCCCGGCAGCATTTCAACAGCCAAGTGGACGGCGATGAGAAGGGGGAGTGCCGCGAGCAAGGCGAATAGCACGCCGCGAAACGCAACCTGCGGACGCGAGGCTCGCGACATCACGAAGGCGACGACGAGCAGCAGCAGCACATACGTGCAAACCGTCAGCGTATCCCACAGCTCGAATTGCGCCTCTGAACCCGCAAGCCAACCGTCGACGCAAATCCAGAGCGCGAGCGCCGCAACGCCGAGAACCGTCAGCACGGCGTCGGTCGCGATCGCGGCAATGTCGGGAACGCGACGCAGCGTAGAGAGCCGCATCAGCGCCGCGAGGACCGCGGCCAGACCCCCCAGCACCGGACGCCGCGGCGCCGCGGGCGACTCGGACCCTGCGGATGACGAGGGCGGTGCAGAAGGCGCGACCGGCGAACGCCGGTCCTCTGTGTCCATCAGACGCTTCGGACGGAGCGAATCCTTTCCTGCGTCTGGAGCGCCCACCATCGCTCCACGCTCGCCGTGAGCGCCGCGAGATCGAGCCCTGCCGCCTCGAGACAGCTGTCCCTCGATCCATGCTCGATGAAGCGATCCGGTATCCCGAGGTGCAACAGCGGCAGCTGCGCGCCCTCTGCCGCAAGCAGCTCACCCACGGCGGAGCCGGCCCCTCCCATGATGGCGTTTTCCTCGATCGTCACGATCGCGCGGTGCCGGGCGGCTATCTCCAGCACGAGATCCTGATCAAGGGGCTTCACGAAACGCATGTTGACCAAGGTCGCATCGAGGCGCTCCGCGATTTTGCGCGCGGATTCGACCAGTGCGCCGAAAGCGAGCAGGGCGAGTCCGCTGCGGCCTTCCCGGCGCAAGTGCGCGCGCCCCACGGGGAGCGCCGTCATTTCGGCGACGAGCGGCACCCCGGGTCCGGTCCCGCGCGGATAGCGCACGGCGGATGGAGAAGACAGAGTCGTCGCGGTGTACAGCATCTGGCGGCATTCGTTCTCGTCGGCCGGCGCCATGACGACCATATTGGGGATGCAGCGAAGGAACGTGAGGTCGTAGCTGCCCTGATGCGTCGCTCCATCGCTGCCCACGAGTCCCGCGCGGTCCAGTGCGAACACCACAGGTAGATTCTGCAGCGCGACGTCGTGGATGAGCTGGTCATAGGCACGCTGCAAGAAAGTCGAGTATATCGCGACAATGGGCTTGAACCCCTCGGTCGCCAAGCCGGCCGCAAAGGTCACCGCGTGCTGTTCCGCAATCGCCACGTCGAAGTAGCGGTCGGGAAATCGCTTCGAGTATTCGACGAGGCCGGAACCTTCGCGCATGGCCGGGGTGATCGCGACGATGGTCGGGTCGCGCTCGGCCATGTCGCACAGCCACTGGCCGAATATCTGCGAGTATGTCGGTCCGGAGCTTGCTTCCTTGAAGATCTTGCCGCTTGCCGGATCGAACGGGCCGGGGCCGTGCCACTTGATCGGATCGGCCTCCGCCGGCGCATAACCCTTGCCCTTGCGCGTGACCACGTGCAGGAACTGAGGTCCGCGTAGCTGCTTCACATTGCCGAGCGTGGTGATCAGCGATTTGATGTCGTGTCCGTCGATCGGCCCGATGTAGTTGAAACCCATTTCCTCGAACAAGGTACCCGGAAGCACCATGCCCTTGAGGTGCTCTTCCGAGCGCCGCGCGAGCTCCCACACGGTCGGCATCTGGCGCAGCACCTTCTTGCCGCCCTCCCGAAGATGCGCGTACATGCGGCCCGACAGCGCGCGCGCGAGATAGTTGGAGAGCGCTCCGACGTTCTCGGAGATCGACATGTCATTGTCGTTCAGGATGATGAGCAGATCCGCCGGCGCCGAGCCGGCGTGGTTCAGGGCTTCGAAGGCCATGCCGGCGGTCAGTGCACCATCGCCGATGATCGCGACCACGCGACGATCTTCGCCGCGTTTGGCGGCGGCGACGGCCATGCCGAGCGCCGCACTGATCGATGTCGAGGAGTGGCCCACGCCGAACGTGTCGTATTCGCTCTCGCTGCGCGCCGGGAACGGCGCTAGGCCTCCCTCCTGCTTGATGGTGTGCAACAATTGACGCCGCCCGGTCAGCACCTTGTGCGGATACGCCTGGTGCCCCACGTCCCAGACAAGCCGGTCATAAGGCGTATTGAAAATGTAATGTAGCGCCACGGTCAGCTCGACCGTCCCAAGGCCTGCGGCGAAATGCCCCCCGCGTGTACTGACGCTCTGGATCAAGAATTGGCGCAGCTCGTCGGCGAGAGCCGTGAGCTTCGTGGCCGGAAGGCGGCGAAGATCCGAAGGCAGGTCGATGGTTTCGAGCAGGGGGTAGGTGTCGGGCGGCACGATCATTTCGGGCAGTTTATACCGCCGGGACCCCTCGAGGGTATCGGGCGCGGGTGCTTTTGTAGCACAATCGCCACCGTCGCCTTGGGCGACGTTGCGGCGATCCTTAAGGCCCCGCTATAGTTGTATATGGGTTGCGAGCGAGGTTTTGCACGGATTTGGGTCTTTTGCGCCACACCAGCCACGCTGGTGCTATCCCCTTAAGTTTCCGCGATACTGTCCTTATGGATTCCGGCATCAGCGATGAGGGTTATCAAGACCAGATTCTTCCACACGTCTCGCGCACGTTCGCGCTGACGATCCCCCAGCTACCGCCGTCCCTGCGGATCGCGGTCACCAATGCGTATTTGCTGTGCCGGATCGCCGACACCATCGAGGATGAGCCGGCACTTTCTCCCTCGGAAACCCTAGTATTTATGGATCGGTTCAAGGCCGTCGTGGCGGCGGGGCGGGGGGCTCGGGACACGGCCCCGCTGGCCGGCGAGCTCGATAAGCGCCTTTCGCCCCGTACGCTGCCGGCTGAGCGCGATCTCATCCTCAACATGGTGCGCGTGCTCAACGTGACCGCATCGCTCACCGCCCCGCAGCGCAGCGCCATCCAGCGGTGCTTGACGCTCATGTGCTACGGGATGCCCCGCTTCCAGCGCTCGGCGAGCTTGCGCGGCTTACCGCGCAGCACCGACCTCGACGACTACTGTTACTATGTGGCGGGCGTAGTCGGGGATATGCTCACGGAGCTCTTCTGCGAGTACTCCGCAGCGATCGCCCAAAATCACACAAAGATGCAATACCTGGCGGTTTCCTTCGCGCAAGGTCTGCAAATGACCAACATCCTCAAGGACGTCTGGGAGGATCGCAGCAGGGGCGCGTGCTGGTTGCCGCAGGAGGTATTCACGGCACACCGCCTCGATTTGGCGCAGCTTGCTCCGGAGGGTCCGAATGCCGGCTTCGATGCGGGAATGCGTGAGTTGATCGGCGTGGCGCACGCCCATCTGCGGAACGCGTTGGATTACACATTATTAATTCCGGCGACCGAAGTGGGGATCCGGCGTTTTTGTCTATGGGCCGTGGGGCTAGCGGTGCTTACATTGAGAAAAATTCATAATAATCCCGGCTTCACCGCCGGATCCCAGGTCAAGATCACCCGTTCGGCCGTGTCCATGACACGCCTTTTGACGGATGTTTCGCTGCGCAGCGACTGGATGCTGCGCCTCCTATTCGCAGGGGCCGCGCGCGGTTTGCCGCTCGTGCGGCTCGCCGAAGTGCGCCGCCCGCAGGCGGTGCGCACCGAGTTCGAGCCCCCGGTCGACGCCGCTGAGCTCGCCAACCGGGCCACCGAGCCGGTGCGCCGACGCTCGTACGGGAGCTCCGGTACATGAGCCGCGTCGCCCAGAACCCTCAACTGCAGCCCGGCACCGGGACCCAGGCGCGCGCGGACGTCGTTGCGCTCACCCTCACCAAGACGGTCTCGACACTCCTCGACCGCACCATCGCGCTCGCGCGAGACGCGATGATCGCGCGGCAAAGTGCAGAAGGTTACTGGCTGTTCGAGCTCGAGGCGGACTGCACCATTCCCGCCGAGTTCATCATGATGATGCACTTCCTGGACGAGATCGACACGGGTCTCGAGACCAAGATCGCGGCTTACTTGCGCGCGCATCAGATGGCCGGCGGCGGCTGGCCGCTGTACCACGGCGGCGACTTCAACATGAGCTGCAGCGTCAAGGCCTATTACGCGTTGAAGCTTGCGGGCGACGACTCCAGCGCGCCGCACATGGCGCGTGCTCGCGCAGCGATTCTCGAGCGCGGCGGCGCCGCCCGGGCGAACGTGTTCACGCGCATTGCGCTGGCGCTTTTCGGCCAGCTTCCCTGGCGCGGCGTGCCCTACATTCCGGTCGAGATCATGCTGTTGCCGAAGTGGTTCTTCTTTCACCTCGACAAGGTGTCCTACTGGTCGCGTACGGTGATGGTGCCACTCTTCATCTTGTGCTCTCGCAAAGCTCGCGCCAAGAACCCGAGAAACGTGCACATCCGCGAGCTCTTCGCGAGGCCGCCGGAGGAGGAAACCGACTACTTCCGCGACAGCAAGCAGGCGGGCGCCCTGGGCAATCTCCTGCTGTTCGTCGATAGATTGGCGCGCTCGATCATCGAGCCGTTGATACCACGCGCCATGCGGGCACGGGCGATGCGGCGCGCGGAAGCGTGGATGCTCGAGCGCCTCAACGGGGAGGATGGGCTCGGCGCCATTTTCCCCGCCATGGTCAACGCGCTCGAGGCGATGACGATACTCGGCTACCCGCAGGACGACCCGCGCCGCGCAACGGCCAAGCGCGCACTGCAGAAACTCCTGGTCATTGGACCCACCACCGCCTATTGCCAGCCGTGCGTGTCCCCCGTGTGGGACACGGGGTTGACCGCGCTCGCGATGCAGGCGGTCGGATGCTCGCCGTCGCAGGACGCCGCGACGGGCGCGCTCGACTGGCTGCAGACCGAGCAATTGCTCGACGAACCGGGGGATTGGCAGGTCGACCGGCCGAACCTCAAGGGCGGCGGCTGGGCATTTCAGTTCGCGAACGACTACTACCCCGACCTCGACGATACCGCCGTGGTCGCCTGGGCGATGCATCAGGCGCCCAACGCCGCCGAATACACCGAATGCGTGGGCCGGGCGCTCGATTGGCTGGTCGGAATGCAGAGCAAGAACGGAGGATTCGCGGCGTTCGATGCAGACAACACGTCGTATTACCTCAACAAGATTCCGTTCGCGGATCACGGAGCGCTGTTGGATCCGCCGACGAGCGATGTGAGCGCTCGGGTGGTGACGGCGCTCTCGCTCATTGGACGTCCGCAAGACAAGCCCGCGCTCGAGCGCGCGATGGCATATCTGCGCGCCGAGCAGGAAGCGGACGGCTCCTGGTTCGGGCGATGGGGAACCAACTATATCTACGGCACCTGGTCGGTATTGACCGCATTCGCGCAGGCTGGTGTGGGACCGCAGGACCCGGCTGTGCGCCGCGCCGTCGATTGGCTGCTCGATCGTCAGAATTCGGACGGCGGCTGGGGCGAAAGCAACGACAGCTACCTTAAGAACGGGCGCGGCGGCGGCAGGGGTGCGAGCACGCCCTATCACACCGCGTGGGCCTTGTTGGCCCTGTTGGCGTCCGGCGAGGCGAATTCCGATGCGGCCCGCCGGGCAGTGAATCATCTCTTGCGCACCCAGCGGGCCGACGGCCTATGGACCGATGAGAGTTTCACCGCGCCCGGCTTTCCGCGAGTGTTCTACCTCAAGTATCACGGCTATTGCGGCTACTTCCCGCTTTGGGGGCTGGGCGCATACCGCACTTTGACTCGAGCCGGTACCGCACATTGAATTCAGCGGGCGTCGTCGCGGCCCTCGCCGCGGAGGCACGCACGCTGGGTCCGACGCTACCGCAGCAGGGGCACGCGTACCGCCGATTGCCCGGCGGCATGCTGCTCGCGGTCGGCGGAATCGGAGTTGCCGCGGCCGCGGCGGCGGCCCAGCAGCTGGTCGACGCCGGTGCCGCCGCGCTGGTGAGTTGGGGTATGGCCGGAGGTCTCGATCCGTCGCTTGAAGCCGGGGCCGTGTGCCTGCCCGACGAAGTCATCGCTCCTGACGGCACTCATTATGCAACCGCGCGCGAGTGGCGCGAGACGCTCGCTCCGTTGATCGCTGCCGGACAGCGGGTCGCCGCAGGGAGCCTGCTCACGAGCGTTCTACCGCTCGCTACTCTGTCCGCAAAGGGAGCAGCGCGCCGCGACACGGGCGCGGTTGCCGTCGATATGGAGAGCTCGGCGGTGGCGCAGACCGCCCGCACCCACGGTCTGCCTTTCATCGCCGTACGCGCGATCGTCGATACGGCGAAAGACGTCGTGCCGCCGGCGGTCAGCGCCGCATCCGAGACCGGACAGGTGCGCATCGGCCGGCTGCTCGTGGGTCTCCTCCGTTCGCCTTCCGACCTCGTGCCGTTATTGCGCTTGGCGACACGCTACAGGGCTGCGACCGGCTCGCTGCAGGCGGTTGCGGCGCTGCTCGACGGCACCTCCCCGACTTTCCTGGGTCCGACTTCCGCCGGTCCGACACCTGCGCGCGCGCGCTCGAGGCCGCCGTGAGGGGCCTCGTCACGGGGGCCACCGGATTTGTCGGCGCCGCGGTTGCGCGCGCCTTGCTGCGCGAAGGGTGGCAGGTTCGTGTGCTGGCGCGTGCCGTCTCGGATCGCAGCAATGTGCGCGAGCTGCCGGTCGAGGTCGTCGTCGGAGATCTCACCGATCGCGCCTCGCTCGATCTCGCCGCGGCCGATTGCGATGGACTGTTCCACGTGGCCGCGGACTATCGGCTCGGAGCGCCCGACCCGAGCGAGCTCTACCGAATCAACGTCGAGGGCACGCGCAACGTGCTGTCGGCCGCACGGCGAGCGGCGGTGAAGAGAATCGTCTACACCTCGAGCGTCGCGACCGTCGGAATTCCCGCCGACGGTACGCCTGGCGACGAGCAGACACCGGTCGGGCTCGCGGCGATGATCGGGCACTACAAGCGCTCGAAATTCCTCGCAGAGCAAGTGGCGATCGAAGCGGCGCGCGACGGTTCGGCCGTCGTCATCGTCAACCCCTCGACTCCCATCGGGCCGGGAGATGTCAAACCGACCCCCACCGGGCGGGTGATTCTCGATGCCGCGGCCGGCCGGATGCCGGCGTACGTCGACACCGGGCTCAACATCGTGCACGTCGACGACGTGGCGGCCGGTCATCTCATGGCGTTCCATCGCGGCCGTCCCGGCGAGCGCTATATTCTGGGCGGTGAGGATATGTCGCTCCGCGAGATACTCGCGGAGGTCGCGCGCATCTCAGGTCGCAAACCCCCGCGCGTGCGACTGCCGTATGCGGCGGTGCTGCCCATCGCCTACGCGGCGGAGATCGTCGCCAAGGTAACCGGCCGGTCCGGGCGGGTGACCCTGGAGGGCGTACGCATGGCGCGCAAGCGCATGTTCTTCTCGAGCGCGAAAGCGGTACGCGAGCTCGGCTATCGGTGGCGCCCGCCGGCCGAGGCATTCACCGATGCCGTGCGCTGGTTTCGCGATCGCGGCGTGCTGTAGCGTCGCCGCCGAGGTCGAGCGCGCGCCGGCCTTCCAAGGCCTGCCAGATCAGCAATATCGGAGCCCCGACGGCGATGTCGCGGGCCCTCTTCAAGAGCGATACGGCAAGCCCGAATTCGGCTCCGACGCCGAACAGCGGCGCGAGAACCGCATAGGTTGCCTCCTGCACGCCGAGCGCGTGGGGAACGAGAACCGCGGCGCTCTCGGCCGCTCCGACGAGACTATCGATCGCGATCACCGAGACGATGCCGATGTGCGCGCCGATCAAGCGGAAGGCGATCCAGGTGGTGATCGAGCTTGCGACCCATGCGGCCAGGTGAATCGATGCCGACAGCGCGACGCGCACAGGCGATGCGTAGATCGCATCGAGCGCATCGGTGACTGCTCCCGTCGAGGTGAGCACGCGGGGCAAAAGGCGCGCCGCGAGTCTGCCGGTGATCCGGTGACCGAAGCGCTGCAAGAAGACGAACAGCGCGCCGCCGATGACGGCGAGCACGAACCCGATCACCACGACTTTCGTGACCGATGCGGCGAAAGAGGTGCGCGGAGCGCGCGCGATCAATATCGCGACGCCGATCGCGATATAGGCGATTTGCCCCAACAGCTCCGTGGTGACATCGACTATTGTCGATGCGAACGCCAAGGCGGACGGAACGCGATGCAGTACCGCCGCGCGGGCGCCGAGCACGATGCCGCCGAACTGAGAGAACGGCAGCACATCGCCCGCGGAGTCTCGGACCATCCGAGCCCACACCAGGACCCGCAGGTCCGCGCGCGCGGGAGCCGGGAACAACACCTGCCAGGCGGCTCCCATGAGGGGGAATAAGCATAACGAGTACAGGCACAGGCTAGCGAAGCCGCCCCATCCGATGGCGGCGGCGGAGGAGACCACGGCGCCCAAGCCCACGTAGAGGACGAGGTAGAGGGAAAGGCAGAGCCCGAGAGTTCCGATGACGACGAGGCGCAGGTTCACTCGACGCAAACCGCCCAGCCTGACGCCCAAGCCGCCTTTCAAGCCGACAAGAAGTGCCGCACCAAGCGTGCGAGCGCCGGAACCGCGCGGGGCCGCAGCAAGCGCCCGTCATAGCGGCCGAGGCGCCGGCTGTTCTCGGACAGGCAGAGATCGACCAGCTGAGCGACGTTGATGTCGGCGCCGATCTGCTTGGCCCCAGTCACGGTGAAATTGTTGTCCTGCACGCCGCCGCCCACGTCGCGCGCGATGCCGATGCGCTCCCAGATGAGGAACAGCCACACCGCCAGAACCTTGAGCTCGAAAAAAGGGCGCCGCCACAGCGGCATCGTGCGCCGGTGCCACGCGGCCCAATTGACGAAGAACAGAATGTGCCGCCCCTCTTCCTGCATGACCGGCTCGAACGTGTCGACCAACGCTTCCGGGAAGAATCCGGATCGCTTCGCCGACTCGAACAGTCCGAAGGCAAAAAAGCTGTCGATGCACTCGCTGTAGCCCGTCACCATGAACGCCCATTCCGGGTCCCCTGGCACCTGGTATTCGGGCTCCGGCGCTAGCTTGATTCCATACGCCGCCACGAGGTTCGAGAGCACGAGCTTGTGCCGTCCCTCCTCGAAGGCGTTGAGCTCGATGGCTTTCTTGAGCAGCGGGTCTCTGACCATGGCGGCGTAGGACGCGACATTGAGCCGTGCGCGCCCCTCGGTCTGAACCGCAATGTCCCAGATGGGTAGCGTCACGAGACGCTCGCGCGCCTCCGGATCGAGTGCGGGCCAATCGATGACAGCCGGCTTGTAGGGATCGAAGGTATCGAGCAGCGCGCGGCAGAAAAGAGTTTTGTGCGCATCGCTCCCCCGGCGGACCGGCCCATCGGGCCAGCTATCTCGCGCCCCCGATCCGGACAACGGCTCGAGCGAGGCGCTCACGGCGCCTCCTCCTGCATCCGTATAGCGACCGCCCGGCGTGCAGCCCCTCTGTCGAGAAAATCCGAAAATCCGCCCATCTCGATCGCGCCGGTCGCACAGGCCGCTCGAGCCTCGGGTGCGAGCAGCGCTTCGAGCTCGTCGCGGTAGCGGTAACCCGGCGCACTGCCCTCATAGGGCCCGCAGGCCGGGTGAAGGTAAATCTCGGTAAGGCCCTCGGGGAGCCGCTCGATCAGCGCCGCCAGACGCTGCCGCGTCATTTGTCCCGACCATTGGAGCCCGAAAACGCGATCGGCGGCGAGCAAGCCTGCCGCGCGCGCTCGGCGCCTCAACCAAAGCACCGCCGGAGCGATGGCGAGCGAGCCGATCCAAGGCGTGCGCGACTCGATCTGACGCAGCACTCGGACCGGCTCGAGGGGCACGCGGACGGCGCGCAGGCCGAAACGGCTGCCGATCTCGGCGATCAGCCGGCCGACCACCGGGTGCAGGTGAAAATGCTTGTGCGCGTTGCAATGGTCGAGCGCGAGACCGGTGGCGCGGAATGCCTCGAATTGCGCGGCGATCTCGGCCGCGAGCTCGCGTCGCGCGCGCGGGCTCACCGAGATGAGCACACCGAGCGCAGCCATGTCCGATCGCAGGTGACCGTCCGCGTTCACAAGACTGCGCACGGCCGAGGCCGGCAGCGTGGGCCGCCCTTCCACGATCGTCAGATGCAACCCGACGCGGAAGCGAGGCATGCGCCGTGCGCGCGCAACCGCATCGGCCGCCGCCGCGCCTGCGACCATGAGGCTCGCGGCGGTGAGAATGCCGGCGCGATGTGCCGACTCCACCGCTTCGTTGACCTCGGCGGATGCGCCGAAGTCGTCCGCAACGACTACCAGTCGCCTCATGCGGGTCGTCTCAGGCAGAGTCCTTGCGCGTGTTGAGGAAGCGGAAGAACTCGACACCCTCGCGCAGCCGGCGCTTCATCATTTCGGGGCTCGCGATCATCTCGGCAACGATGGAAGCGATCTTCGACGGACGGAAATAGAATTTCTTGTAGAAATCCTCGATCGACTGGAAGATCTCGGTGTGGCTCAGATGCGGGTAGTTGAGCGGCGCGATCTGCGTGCCTTCCTGGGTCAATAGATCGGTCTCTTCGTTGTACAGCCAGCCGTTCTCCTTGGCTTGCCGGTAAAGGAATGTTCCGGGATAAGGGGCCGCGAGCGAGACCTGGATCGTGTGCGGATTGATCTCCTTCGCAAAGTCCAGAGTCTCCTGGATGGTCTCGCGGGTCTCGCCCGGGAGCCCCAGAATGAAGGTGCCGTGGATCACAATGCCGAGCTCGTGGCAGTCCTTGGAGAAGCGCCGGGCGAACTCCACCCGCATGCCTTTCTTGATGTTGAACAGGATCTGCTGGTTGCCGGATTCATATCCGACCAGCAGGAGCCGCAGCCCGTTGTCCTTCATCACTTCCAGCGTCTTGCGCGGAACGTTCGCCTTGGCGTTGCATGACCAGGTTACGCCGAGCTTGCCGAGTTCCTTGGCCAAAGCCTCGACTCGGGGCAGATTATCGGTCAGCGTGTCATCGTCGAAGAAGAACTCCTTCACCTGGGGAAAAGCCTGCTTCGCCCATTTCATCTCGGCGACGACGTTTTCCACCGAGCGCACACGGTAACGGTGACCGCCCACGGTCTGCGGCCACAGGCAGAAGGTGCAGCGCGATTTACAGCCGCGGCCGGTGTAGAACGAGATGTAAGGGTGCTTCAGGTATCCGCCGAAATACTTCTCGATCGTGAGATCGCGCTTGTAGACCGGAGTGACCCACGGCAGCGCATCCATGTTCTCGAGAACCTCGCGGTTTTCGTTGTGAACGATCGCGCCCTGCGCAGTGCGGTAAGAGAGGCCCTTGATTTCGCCCCACGGCTTGCCGTCGGCGACATCCTTGATGGTGAAATCGAATTCGTTGCGCGCCACGAAATCGACCGCACGCGCCGAAACGAGGCTCTTCTCGGGCTCGACTGCGACCTTGGCGCCGATGAAGCCGATCTTCACGCCGGGATTGATCGCCTTGATCATCTCGGCCGTCTTCGCGTCCGAATTGAACGAGGGCGTGGACGTGTGCATCACGATGAGATCGCGCCCCTTGATCTCGGGAACGATGTCCTCGAACGACAGGTCGTGAGGCGGCGCGTCGATCAGTTTCGAGCCCTCGACGAGCGCGGCCGGCTGCGCCAGCCAAGTCGGGTACCAGAAAGAGCGTACTTCGCGCTTCATCTGGTAACGGGCGCCGGCCCCGCCGTCGTAACCGTCGAATGACGGCGGGTGCAAAAATAATGTCTTCATTGCGTTATCCTCACGACTGGATGAACCGATCCGTCACTGCCCACGCGATAGCGGTCTTCCCGCCAGTGCACGCGGCGCGTCATGAATCCCCAGACCCAAAGACCCAAGCTTAGACCATCCCGTAGGGGCAGCACGAGCAGGCTGTGCGCGGGCGTCTGGGATTTGCCCCGCACGCGAAAGTGCAGCAGGACCCGCGCCGCCACGGTGAGGGCCGACAGGGCGAGCGCGGGAAAGGTGCCGCCCGCGATCAAGCTGCCGGCGACGGCCACCGGCACTCCGAAGGTGATGAACGACAGCGTGTATCCGATCGGACGGACCGCGCGAATCGTGCGCAACCAGCGCAGCTCGTGACGCACGAGCCCGCCGAAGCCCTGCTCGTCGACGCAAGTCTCCACCACCACCTCCGACAGTACGGTGCGCAGTCCCAATCGGCGCGTCAATTCTCCCAGCCGATAGTCATCCGCGAGCTGATTCGCGATCGATGCAAATCCGCCGATCCGTGCGAGCACCTGGCGGCGGATTGCGATGGTCACTCCGAACGCGAATGCACGGGAACCGGACATGGCGGCGACCCGCACCGATGGGATGAACCAGTCGTTGATGAAGAGGGCTCCGAGAAGCGACCACAAGCCCTGGCGCGGATTCCCGCGGTAAGGGCAGGTGACGATCCCCACGTCTTGATCGAGCAGCGGGCGGACGACGCTCGACAGGTAGTCGCGCCCGACGCGGACGTCGCTGTCGGATATCACCAGGTAGTCGTGGCTCGCGAGCGGCATCATGTTGATGAGATTGCTCACCTTGCGGCTGCTGCCGTGTTGGCGGCGATCTACCGCGAGCTTGAGGTCGATCGACGGGAACTCGCGCTGCAGCCGTGCCACCACGTCGATCGCAGGATCGTTGCCGTCCGACACGCCGAACACGACCTGAAAGCGCGGGTAGGACTGGTCGCAGAACGTGCGCAGACATTCATAGAGCTCGTGCTCCGCTCCGCACAGCGGCTTCAAGATGGTCACCGGGGGGGCGTCATGGATCTTGGCGGCGAACGGGGACGGAAGGCGCGCCCGCACGGCGAACGCCGCGGCAATCGCGTAGGCCGCGGCGGCGCCGGCGAGGGCGGTGCCGCACCAGAACATCCATGTATGAGGCATGAAAGTCACTTATATGAACTCCAAAAATAGGCAAGGTTGGTGCGGATTTCGAGCCCTTGCGGCACCGTCTCGGGCACCGTCATCGGCCACGCTGGCGTCCCCGTTTCGTGAGCGGCTATCATCCCATCTGACCGTGGGCGATGAGGCCCGCGTGTCGAGGCTGGAGAATGGACGAAGCAATACCCGCAAACAAACCCAATCAAACCGCCATTATGGCAGATTCGGACGCGTTGATCCTGGTGGACGAGGCGGACCGCCGGCTCGGCCATTTGAGCAAGGATTTGTGCCACAAAGGCCGCGGCGTCTTGCATCGAGCGTTCTCTTTGCTGATTTTCAACGGCCGCGGGGAGCTGCTCGTGCAGCAGCGCGCCGCCAGCAAGCGGCTCTGGCCGCTGTATTGGTCGAATAGCTGCTGCAGCCATCCGCGCGGAAGCGAAAGCATGGAAGACGCCACCCGGCGGCGCCTGTCCGAAGAGCTGGGGATAGGCTGCGAATTGCAATTTTTGTACAAATTTCAGTACCACGCCCAGTTCGACGCCACCGGCGCCGAACACGAGCTTTGCTCCGTATTCATCGGACAGTCCCGCGCGCCCCTCAGAATCAACCGGGACGAGATCTTCGATTGGCGCTGGATCGCCCCCGATGCGCTAGAGGGACACATGGCAAGCCCCGATAGTTCAAGATATACGCCTTGGTTCATGCTCGAATGGGCGCGCATATGGCGAGATCATCGGGCGGCGGTGCTTGCTTTTCGCTCTTGATGAGGCAATCTTAATTTAGGCGGGATTTCCCCGGCCGCGGTAACATAGCTTATGGCAATACCTCTCCTGCAAATCTATCGAGTCGCCAAATATCTGGCCGGGCGCAAGTTGCGCGGCGACAAGCGCTACCCGCTGGTGCTCATGCTCGAGCCGCTGTTCCAGTGCAACCTCGCCTGCTCCGGCTGCGGGAAAATCGACTACCCGAAGGAAATTCTGCAGAAGCGGGTCAGCGTGGAAGACGCGCTCAACGCGGTCGACGAGTGCGGCGCGCCCATCGTGTCCATTCCCGGCGGCGAGCCCCTGATCCACAAGGAGATGCCGCAGATCGTCGAAGGCATCGTGGCGCGCAAGAAATTCGTCTATTTGTGTACCAATGCGATCTTGTTGTCCAAGCACATCGACGAATACAAGCCGTCTCCGTATTTGACCTTCTCCATCCACCTCGACGGCAACCGGGACCGGCACGACGAATCCGTGTGCCAGGAAGGGGTCTACGACAAAGCCGTAGCGGCCATCAAACTGGCGCGGGCCAGGGGTTTCCGCGTCACCATCAACTGCACCCTGTTTAACGGCGAGAATCCCGATCATGTCGCGGAGTTCTTCGATACGGCTATGGGCCTCGGCATCGAAGGCATCACCGTCTCTCCCGGATACAGCTATCACCATGCGCCTCGCCAGGACGTGTTCCTGGGGCGACACGCGAGCAAGCAGCTGTTCCGCGAGATCTTCAAGCGTGGCCGGCGGCCGTCGCGCATGTCCTGGTCATTCAACCACTCCGGTCTGTTCCTGGACTTCCTCGCCGGCAACCAGACCTACCAGTGCACGCCGTGGAGCAACCCGACCTACAACGTATTCGGCTGGCAGCGCCCCTGCTACTTGCTCACCGACGAGGGCTATGCCACGAGCTACCGGTCGCTCATCGAGGACACCGATTGGGGCCGCTACGGCGTCGGGCGCAATCCGCGTTGCGACAACTGCATGGCACACTGCGGGTTCGAGGGAACCGCGGTGAACGATGCCTTCAGTCATCCTCTGAAGGCGTTGAAAGCCGCGCTCCAGGGCCCGAAGGTCACGGGGCAGATGGCGCCTGAGCTACCCTTCCACTACGTGGAGGGCACGGGCGCGACTACGGTCGCATCGGTACCGGTGAGCGCGGTCAAGCACCGGGCGCGCGATGCGAGCGAGTCCGCGGGAGTTGCGGCAACGCGCTGAGCGCGCTCGAGAGGGCTGGGAGAGTTCGTGTGACCAAAGCCGCCGATCGTCGCGCGCCGACCGAGGATACGCCGTCCGAATCGCAGGCCTTCGAGAGAGAGCTCGAGGGCTGGCGCGTGCGCATGGAAAAGGCGCTCGATAAGCGGCTGCCGCCGGCCTCCGAGGTGCCCGCCCGCCTGCACCAGGCCATGCGCTACAGTGTGCTCGGCGGCGGAAAGAGAATTCGACCGGCACTGCTGTTCGCTACCGCGCGCACGCTAGGCCTCGCCGAGGATGAGGTCGAGGCGGCAGCCTGCGCGATCGAGCTGATCCACGTCTATTCGCTGGTGCACGACGATCTGCCGGCGATGGACGACGATGATCTGCGCCGCGGCCGGCCTACCTGCCACAAGGCCTATGACGAAGCCACCGCGATTCTCGTAGGCGATGCTCTGCAGCCGCTTGCCTTCCAACTGCTCGCCCGCGACCCTGCGCTGCCCGCCTCCCCGGCGGTCCGTTTGCGCCTGATCGATATTCTGAGCGAGGCGAGCGGCACGTACGGAATGGCGGGCGGGCAGGCGATCGATCTGGAGGTGCAGGGCAAGAAACTCGACATAACAGAGGTCGAGGACATGCATGCACGCAAGACCGGCGCGGTGATCCGCGCCAGTGTGTTGATGGCCGCCGAATGCGTACCCGAACTTCCAGCGGCGCAGCACGCCGCCCTCGCGCGGTTCGCGCAAGCGATCGGCCTCGCTTTCCAGATTCAAGATGATTTACTCGACCTGCTCGGAGACGTGTCGACGCTCGGCAAAGCGACCGGCGCAGACCGCGAGCACGCGAAACCGACGCATCCGACCGTGATCGGCATCGCGGCTTCGCAGGAGCGCGTGCGTCTGCTTCACGGCCAAGCGCTCGACGCTCTCAGCGTGTTCGGCGCGCGCGCCGCTCCGCTCTGCTCCTTGGCCCATTGGCTGCTGTCACGTCACTATTGACGGGGTCGAGCGGCGGCATCACCCGCTGCAGCGCAAGTTCGCACTGCACCATCGAGACGAGCCTCACGAGGGGGTTATTCGTTGTAGCATTCGCAGCGAGGCGTGCGTTCTTTAATCGTTTGTGATGTCGGTTATTGGCAACGCCTTGACAGCTCGCGTTCGCCCCCGGAACGTGACATAAGGAGGGGACCTATGCGGCACCACGCGATCAGCCATGCGCGCCTCATGCGCGAATCGACTGATTGTGTCGAGGCCGCGCTGAAAAGCGAGAATCTCACCGAGCAACTCATCGCACGCCGCGTTCTCGAGAATGCCGGCGCCTTCCAAGCCTGGGAGCGCGAGCACGCGAGCCTCATGCTTCCGCTCGCCAACTGCAGCAGCCGGCGCCAGGTCGCGGGCTTGAAGCAAACCACCTTTCGCTTGCTGCACGGCAAGGCTTTGTTCCAGTACCTGCGGCAACGGAGCGTGCGCGGCGACAAGCGCAAACAGCTCATGGCGTATTTCCGTCCGGGACGAAGTTACGAGTCGGCCCTAATCGCCGAACACGGCGCGTACCTGCGCAAGGCGTGCAGTTTCCTGTGCACGAGCCACCTGGGCAGCGAAGTCGTCGGCGACGCGACATTCTTGGACCCGATGGAGCGTTACGAGGAGCTGTATACGGAATACTTCCGCCTGTACTGCAACAGCCTTGTCGGCACCGGCGAAGACGCGGAATCGCAGCGCGCGCTGCTGCCGCTGCTCAAGCATCAGCTCCATGAGCATCGCTTGGCGATTCTCGACCCGCGCGCAGCGCAGCCATTCTTGCGGCGCGAGGCGGATCTGCGCAAACCCACGGGCGACACGCAGCGCCTGCCCGCTCTCGGATCGCGTCCCAAGCCCAAGGAGCGCTGAGCTCGATTCGCACGCCGGCCGTTCGGCTCTGCCTCGAGGCTCTGCTACTATCTGCATCAGGCGGCCGGCTGTTTCGCGTGCTGGCTGCGCGCGCCGCTGTGCGCTCGGCATCCGTGCCCGCGGTCCATGCGAATAAGCGCTCATAAGGCGATGATGAGTCCGACGGTCCTCCAACGTATTGCCAGCGGTGATGCTGCCGCCGTGCGCGAGTGCATGGACCAGTACGGTGCGCTCGTTTGGAGTCTGGCGAGGCGGATGTCGCGTACAGCCGCGGACGCCGAGGACGCGACCCAGGAAATATTCTTGGATATCTGGCGGAGCGCAAGCCGCTACGACGCCTCGCAAGCCTCCGACAAGGTATTCATCGCAACCATTGCGCGCCGCCGGCTGATCGACCGCTTGCGCAAGCGCAGCGCGGAGCCGCCGATGGATCCCGCCGAGGTCTTGGAGACGGTGGCTTACACCGACCCGGCCAACCTGCCGGAGACCTCGACCGAGGCCGGACAGGCCGCGCGCGCCTTGGCGACGCTCAAGCCCGAGCAGCGCGAGGTGCTCGAGCTCGGACTGATGCACGGCTTGACTCAATCGGAGATCGCCACGCGCCTAGGGTTGCCTTTGGGCACGGTGAAGTCGCTGATGAGGCGCGGCCTCCTGCGCGTGCGCGAATTCATGAACGTCGACGCCGAAGGCGTCTCAGTGGGGGCTTGATGGCGAGTCCGCAAAATCAGCCCGACGAAGCCATGCTGGACTTGCTGATCAAGCAAGCCACCGAAGGCCTGTCGCCGGCTGAAGAGCGCGCGCTCGATGTGCTGGACAGCGAGGTCGCGAGCGCACTTGCGCGGGATCTGGAGCGTACCGCGGCGGCAATCGCGCTTGCGGGAACGCCCGCCGCCCCGGCGCTGCCCCAGGAACTGCGCGACCGTATCGAGGCGCAGGCGCGCGATTTCTTCGCGTCCCCATCCGCGGCCGCGGTCCGATCCGGCGCCCCATCCCCGCCGGGCGCGGCGCGTTCTGCTGACGCGGCGCCGAACGTCGTCGAGCTCGAGCCGTTCGCGGTTGCGCGATCGGCACGTCCGGCCGCGCGCGGCGGCGCCGCGGGTTGGTGGGCCGCCGCGGCGTGCCTCGTGCTCGCGGCGGTGGGTTGGCTGCGCACGCCCGTGGCCCCGCCGATGGCCGGAGTGCAGACCCAAACGCCTGGGCTTGGCCGGCCCGGGCCGACGCCGCCGCCCATTCCGGCCGCGCCGGAAAAACCGCCCCCGACGGAGGCCAAGGCGCCGCCGACCGCCGCGGAGGAGCGCGCCGCGATGCTCTCGCAGCCGGACGCAGTGAAGGTAAGTCTGGGTATCACCAAGGATCCGGCGGCCGCGGGAGCGAGCGGCGATATAGTCTGGGATCCGGTCAAGCAGCGCGGCTTCCTCCGTTTCGTCGGCCTGAGGCCCAACGATCCGCGCCGACACCAATATCAGCTGTGGATATTCGACGGCGAGCGCGACCAGCGCTATCCGATCGATTGCGGGGTATTCAATGTTCCCGAGGACGCCTCCGAGATAGTCGTGCCGATCCGGGCGGAGCTCCTGGTGCACGACGCAAAAGCCTTCGCAATCACCGTCGAGAAGCCGGGCGGGGTGGTGGTGTCAGACCGCAGTCGCGTGGTCGCGCTCGGTAAGGCGAGCTGAGCGGCGGCGCCTGGTGCGACCGCCGGCGCTGGTGCGACCGCCCGACCCTACGACGGCCCCCGGCCGCCGCCGCTCACTGGATCGCGGCCTTTCGTTCCTTGAGCGAGGGCGGCGTCCACTGATAGATCCAGGTTTCGGTCAACGCCCTGTCTTCGATGCGCAAATACAGTCGCAGATCGATCGGCTCGACGGAATCGTCCGGCGGCCGAACATCGAACAGCGCCCGGTACCCGCCGAACTCCGGGACGAAGTGCGCGGTCACGTGCTCCGTGGTGCCCCGCGATGCGGTGATGACCGCCTCGACCGGGGAATCCTTGGGTAGCGCGCCGAGCTCGCCTCCGGCGAAGTCGACCGCAAAGTGCCACGAATAATATTGGCGCTTGACCCCCACGGTGCCGCCGATGCCGGTGCGCGTCGCCAGGGTCTGGCCGAGCGGCGATGAGTAAGGCGTTTTCTCGCCCCAGTACAGACGGTAGCTGAACAACAGCTCCTGGCCCGGCTTCGGCTTGTCCATTGGATTCCAAAAAGCCACGACATTATCGAAGGTCTCATCGACCGTCGGAATCTCGACGAGCTGCACCGCGCCCTTGCCCCAGCCTCCGTTGGGACCCGCTTTGGGCTCGACCCACAGGCTCGGTCGGCGGTCGTAATAGACGCCGTCGTCCTGGTAATGACCGAAATCGCGGTCCCGCTGCAGCAGCCCGAAGCCGCGGGGGTTGTCGTCGAAGTACGAATTGAGGTGCAGCTGGGCGGGGTTGACGAGCGGGCGCCAGATCCATTCGCCCGCGCCGGTCCATATCGAGAGGCCGTCCGAATCATGAATCTCGGGCCGCCAGTCGTTGGCTGCGCGGCGATCGTTCTCTCCGTAGTAGAACATGCTGGTGAGCGGCGCGATCCCGATGCGCTCGATCGGCTTGCGCGGGTAGAGCGCGGAATCGATGTTCATGATCTGCGTGCCGCCGGGAGAAATCTGGATGCGCAGGGCTCCCGCTATGCTGGGTGAATCGAGCAGCGCGTAGAGAGTAAGCAGGCCGGCGTCCTTCGCCGGGCGCTCGAACCAGAACGAAGTGAAGCGCGGAAATTCTTCCGGACGGGGAAAGGCCGTATCGACCGCAAGCGCGCGCGCGGACAGCCCGTACTGCCGGGTGTCGCCGCCGACCGCGCGGAAATAACTTGCGCCCAGAAACGCGGCGACGTCGTCCTTCCAGTCGGTCACGAACTGGACCCGGAATCCCGCAAACCCGGCCCGATCCTTCATCACGGACGGATCGAGTCCGCTCTTGTCCCACTCGAACATGGCGGGGTCGTAGACGATCTCGCGCGACTGGCCGTCGTTGATTTCGTAGAGATGGACGGGTTCGGTGAAATTGCGGCCGACGTGAAAGAACTGCACCCGGAACGCGAGGCCGGCGTCAGCCCACAGCGCGTGGTCGCTGCGGAAGCGGATGGATTGATATTGATCGTAGCCGAGCTTGGCCATCGCCGGCGGAGGTGCCTCCTTCGAGGGCTGATAGGCGTTGCTGGCGAGCCAATGCGCCTGACCCTTGAGCCAGGCGAAATCGAACGGCTGTGCCGCGGCGGCCTGCTGCGCGGCCCGGGCAAGAGCGCCGTAGGCGAGCCGCCCGCCGGCAAGTCCCATGGCTATTTTTTTTATCACGGCGCGACGGTCGGTCATGAACAGGGTCCCTCAAATCAACAGGGTGGGGCGCTGCGCGTCCGGCAGCAGGGCGAGCTGATTGAGCAGGCGCGCGTTGCCGGCGACCTCGACCCGCTCGACCTGCGTGAGCCATTCCAGGGCCTCATCGAGCGAGCGCGCGTCGATCAGCTTTTGCTGCGCGGTAAAGGCGTTCGGATCCGGGCGGCCGGGCGGATCGGCGGGCCGCGGCAGATTGCCGTCGACATGCGCGAGCCGCGCCTCGCGGTTGCGGGCGAGATACCGGAGCCCGTCCTGCGGAAGTTCGACGGCCTTTGCGACGAGCTCGGCGCGGCGCACCATGAGCTCCGGCGGCCGCACCTCCTCGGGGGTGCGCAGCAGCGCGATCTTCGACAGCGCGGCTCCCAGGGAGGCGCTGCCGCTCGCGCGTGAGAGGGGCACCGCGAGCAAGAGACCCAGGAGCGCGGGCGACACCCAGGCGAGCAGCGCAGGCGAGAGAAACCAGAAGATCACACCCGTCATGCAGGAGAGCAGCATGTCGCGCTTGTGGAAATGCCAGGCCTCGCGCCAGGTGGTGCTGCCGCCGTCCCGGCGCTGCGGATTCCAGCCGGAGTCGCGTCCCATGAACACCTCGAAGACATGCCGGCTTTGCATCAACATCAGCACCGGCGCGTACAGTGCCGACAGGATCACCTCGAGCACGAAGCTGGCGGCGACGCCGATCGCTCCACCCGCGGCGCGGCGCACCTGCGACGACACGAGCGCGCGAATCAGACCGAGGCTCTTCGGTATCAGCAGCACCACCATGCTGAACCAGAACAACGCGACCATCAGCTCGACGTTGAAGCGCGGCCAGGTGGGAAACATCTGGAAGTCGTGATTGAAATACTCGGGCCGGATCAAGTGCGACTGCACCGCGAGCGCGAACCCGATGACCAGCATCAAAAGCCAAAGCGGTGAGGAGAGATAGCTCATAATGCCGATGCCGAGATGCAGACGGCTCGCGAAATTCAACCCCGAGGCGCCGATGATCTTCAGGTGCTGGAGATTGCCTTGCGCCCACCTGCGGTCGCGGATGGCGACGTCGATGAGCGAGGGCGGAGATTCCTCCCACGAGCCGCCGCAATCGGTGGCCATACGCACCTTCCATCCGCCGCGGCGCATCAGCGCGGCCTCGACGAAGTCGTGCGACAGCACGTGTCCGCCGAACGGTTTGCGACCCTCAAGCACGGGGAGCCCGCAACACTGGGCGAACGCCGGCACGCGGATGATGGCGTTGTGTCCCCAGTAATTCCCGCTGTCGCCGGTCCATGCCGCGAGCCCGCGCGAGATCACCGGGCCGTACACGCAGGCCGCGAATTGCTGCAGGCGGCCGAAGAGCGTGCGCGCGCCGATGAGCTGAGGAGCCGTCTGCAGGATTCCGAGCTCCGGATCCGCGTGCATCATTTGCACGAGCCACGTCAACGTCGACGCATCGATGAGGCTGTCCGCGTCGAGCACGATCATATGGTCGTAGCGTCCGCCCCAGTGCGTGACGAAATCCTCGAGGTTGCCGGATTTGCGCGCGACGTTGCGCCAACGGCGCCGGTACCAAACGGGCATGATCGGCGTCAGCGCGCGGCGCAGCCGGTCGACCGCCGCGGTCTCGCGGATCCACGCATCGGCGTTGGTGGAGTCCGACAGCACGACGATCTCGAATGCGCGGTTCGTACCCATCCGGCCGAGCGCCTCGGCCATCGCCTGGAGCGCCGCCGTGGTGCGCGTGGGGTCCTCGTTGTAAATCGGCATGACCAGGGCGGTGAGCGTGGTGCCGGTGCCGGCCGCCGGATTCGGCCGCGGATCGCGGCGCTTCGAGGCACCCGCGATCACGGACCCCGCCGAGAAGGCGATCCAGGCGAGCGACACGGCGAAGAAGAAGATCATGAGGCCCTGGAGCCAGGTCATACTCGCAAAGCGCACCACTTGCAGCATCTGGTAGACGCCATACGTAATGACCCCGAGGGTCGCGATGACCAGGATGATCCGCGCGAACACCACGGCGGCCGTCGGATGACGCGGCTCGATGCGCCGTTGGGAGTAAGCGAGATCCTGGGAAGGCATGCTGAGGCGCGCCTCCGGCGGCATGCCGCCGGCGAACTCGGCGGGCGGCAGCTGGATGGCGGAATTCACGTTGCAGTCCATCGGTACAGCCAGGTCTCCGTGACCGGGTGATCGCCGCGCATGACCCGCAGGCGCATCTCGATCAACTCGGCGTCGGCGGGATCGATCTCGAAACTAGCGCGCAGCCCGTGCAGGGCGGCGTTCGATATCAGCGAGGGATTCGAGAGCCTGCCCGCGGATGCGCCGAGATCGAGCCTCAAGCCATCGGTCTTCTCGCCGGCGCCCACGATGTCGAGGATGAAGACGCGGCGCTTGCCGTCGAGGCTCGCGCCTGAGCGGGTCGCCACGAACTTACCGAGGCCCTTGGGCAACGCCGGGTCCGCGAGCCAGGTCAGCCGATAGGCGAATGTCGCGGGACGACCCGCGGCGAGACCCTGCGCAGGGCGCCAGAAAGCGACGATGTTGTCATTGCTCTCGCGACCGGATGGAATTTCCACGAGCTCGACCGCCCCCGGACCCCAATCGCCTTTCGGCTCGACCCACGCACTCGGGCGCCGCTCGTACAGGTTGTCGAAATCCTGGAAATCGCTCAGCTCGCGCGAGCGCTGCACGAGCCCGAAACCTTGCGGAGGATGCGTGGTGAAGGTCGAGACCTGCAGTTTGGTGGGATTGGCGAGCTGCCGGAATATGTGCTCGCCAGTGCTCGAAGTGATCTGCAATCCATCCGAGTCGTGCACTTCAGGGCGATAGTCGTCAAGGTGCCCCCGGTTGGTCTCATCGAACAAAAACATGGAGGTCAACGGCGCGATGCCGACCGCGTGCAGGTCGCTGCGCGGGAACAGCGTCAGCTCGACGTCCATCACGGTCTCGACGCCCGGCTGCACGGTAAAGCGATAGGCGCCGCTGGTGGACTCGCTCTCGAGCAGAGCGTCGATGACGATCGAAGTGTCCTTCGGCGCCGGCCGCTCGATCCAGAAATGGGTGAACGCGGGGAATTCCTCGCCCGCGGGCTCCGCCGTATTGATCGCGAGCCCCCGCGCCGAAAGACCGTACAACAGGTCCTTCGCCACGCCGCGAAAATAGCTCGCACCCTGAAACACGAGGAACTCGTCCCAAATCTTCTTCGAATTGATCTGTGCGACCAGGCGGAACCCGGATAGCGGCAACGAAACCGTGCCGAGCTGCGGTACGGCAGACTCGAGATCGAACATCGCCGGGGTGGCGACGATGTCGTGCGCCATCCCTTCCTCGACGGTCGAGACGGTCACCGCGGGCGCCGGCAAATTGAAGTGCGCGCGGAGCAACTCGAGGCGAAACGGCAGCCCTTCCTGCCGCCAAATCGCGTTGTCCCGATTGAAGTGCATGCTGCGGTATTGTTCGGGGCTCAACTTGTCGAGGCCCGCCGGGAAGGTGCTGCGTTGCGGGGTGTAAGGCTTCGAAGCCAGGCGCTTGGCCTCGGCGAGGAGCGTATCGAAGCTGAATTCGTAGCCGCCAGCGGGTTTTTCCACGGGCGCAGGCGCAGGTCGCGCATGCTTGGTCGCCGCGACGGCGCTCGCAGCGGCCATCGATGCCGCCGTAAACGACAACAACCATCTGGTCAACGACCCCGGCAAAATCCACCCCCGCGAAGTTTGGAAGGCCGACCTTGATGAAACTCATGTTCCCTGTCAACGGGCGTCGACCGGGCAGGCTCCAGGTGGGCGGCCTGCTATAGTTTACTATCATGCTGTCCGCGTCCCTCAAGGAGTCCCAAAGCGCCGCGGCGGTGCTCATGGTTCGACCGGCGCGTTTCGGCTTCAATCCGCAAACCGCCGCGAGCAACGGTTTCCAGACGCCCGGGGCGGCGCAGGCCGATTTGCAGGATCGTGCGTTGCGGGAGTTCGACCTGCTGGCCGATGGGCTCGGGCGTGCCGGGGTGCACGTCATCGTGGCGGACGACACACCGGAGCCGGCGAAGCCCGACGCGCTCTTTCCGAACAACTGGGTGAGCTTCCACGTCGATGGCACAGTGGTGCTGTATCCGATGCTCGCGCCCAACCGGCGCGCCGAGCGCCGCGAGGACGTGGTCCGCCGGGTCATCGATGCCGGTGCTTTCCGCACCTCGCGCACCGTGGATTTGAGCCACCGCGAGGCTGAGGGCAAATATCTCGAGGGCACCGGCAGCCTGGTGCTGGATCGCGTGCAGCGGATCGCGTACGCGAACCTCTCGCCGCGCACCGACCTCGACGTGCTGGGTGAGTTCGCACAGCAACTCGATTACGAGCTCGTGACTTTCGAGGCGGTGGACGGCGCGGGCAGAGTGGTCTATCACACCAACGTGATGATGGCGCTCGGCGGGCATTTCGCGGTGGTGTGCGGCCCCGCAATCACCGAGCAGCGGCACCGCGACGCGGTTTATTCGCGCCTGCGCGCGGCGGGGCGCGAGATCGTCGAGATCTCGACCGCCCAGATGCATGAGTTCGCGGGCAATCTTCTCGAGCTCGCGCCCGGAGGCTCGAACCTGATTGCGCTGTCCGCGACGGCGTGGCGCAGCCTCGACCCGGCGCAGCGCCGCAAGCTCGAAAAACACGGGGAAATTGTCGCGGTCGACATCCCCGTCATCGAGCGCTTCGGCGGCGGCGGCGTACGGTGCATGCTCGCCGAGATTCACTTGCCGCCGCGCCGCTAGTCGCAATGCAACGACCGGCGCGGCGCGCGGTGCGATAATCGGAACATGCTGGAACTCGGCGTCAAGACTCTCACGGCCTACCTGCTCGGGGCGCTGCTCGGCAGTCTGGTTCTCGGGCGGCTGCGCGGCGTCGACATTCGCAGCCTTGGCAGCGGCAACGCCGGAGCCACCAATGCGCTTCGCACACAAGGCAAGCTTTTTGCGCTATCGGTGTTCGTCATCGACGTCGGGAAAGGCGTGCTCGCCGTCGCATATCTGCCGCGCGCGGTGTTGCCCGGCATCGCGATCGACGCCGGGCTGTCGCGCGAATGGCTGACGCTCGCCTGTGGTCTTGCGGTGATCGTGGGGCATGTCTATCCGGTGTGGTTCGCATTCCGCGGCGGCAAGGGGGTGGCGACCATGGTCGGGGTGATCGGCGGTCTCGATCCGCGCCTGCTGCTGCCCCTCATCGGTATTTGGTTGATCGTCCTGATGCTTACCGGGTACGTGGGACTCGCCAGCATGCTGGCGGGCGCGGCGCTGGTCGCGGTCGTTTTCTGGTTCGAGCCGAAGGACGTGCCGCTGCTGGCTTTTTGCGTCGCGACCGCGCTCTTCGTCGTATTCACCCATCGCGCCAATATCGCGCGCATGTACGCGGGCAAAGAGAGCCGTGTACGCAGGCTATGGCTGTTCCGGTCCCGGACCGCGTAGGGTACGCCGCGCTCGTCGCCCGGCTCGTCGCGCGGCTTGCCGACGGCGACGTGCATTCTGGTCCGTCCCTCGTGCGAGAGCTCGGCGCAAGCCGCGACCAGCTCAAGCGGGCGGTGCAGCGGCTCAAGGCGCTGGGGGTCGAGATCGTCGCGTTGCCGTGGCGCGGCTATCGGTTGCCGGCGCCCGTCGAGCTCTTTGACGCCGCGCGTATTGTTGGCGCGCTCGGCCGGGAGCACCGGGCGAGTATCCGCCGCCTGGAAGTGTTGTTCGAGGTCGATTCGACCAACAGCCGCTTGCTCGCGGCGCCGCCGCCGCCCTTGATGTTCGCCGATGTGTGTCTGTGCGAGATCCAGTCCGCGGGGCGCGGTCGCCGCGGACGTCTCTGGGTGTCGCCTTTCGGCGGCAGCATCGCGATGTCGCTCGGGTGGACTTTTCCGGAGGGAGGGCGCGCCAAACCCGCCCTGAGCCTCGCCGTTGGAGTGGCGATAGCGCGCGCGCTCGATCGCGTGGGCGCCCGCGGAGTGCGCCTCAAATGGCCGAACGATATATGGCTCACGGACCGCAAGATCGGGGGTGTATTGATCGAGGTCAAAACCGAGGCCGGCAGAGCGGCCCAGGTCGTCATCGGCATCGGCCTCAATCTTCAATTGTCCCCCGAGGTCCGCCGCGCGATCGAGGCCGCGGGCGTGCGCGTGGCAGCGTTGTCGGACGCTTGCCCTCTGCCCGTGTCCCGCAACGGACTCGCGGCGGCGCTCTTGGCAGAGCTTTTGAGTATGCTTGGCGGGTTCGAGGCAGAAGGATTCGCGCCGTTCCGAGCCGAGTGGCTGGCGCTCGATGCGCTCTGCGGGCGCGCGGCGCGGGTGCTCGGCGCCGACGGCGGCATCGTAGGTATCGCGCGCGGCGTCGATGACGATGGAGCGCTGCTTCTCGAAGGCGGCGGCCGTATGCATCGATTCGTGTCCGGTGAAGTGAGTTTGCGCTTGAGCGAGGTCGAGGCGTGACCATCTTGAAAAGTATCGTGATCTGTCTCGCCCTCGCGAATGTGGGGTACTTTCTCTGGGTGCGGGGCATTGCCCATTCGGATAGCGCGGCGGCCGGGTCGGTGCCGCAGAGCACTCTGAAACTCTTATCCGAAGCCCCCGCCGGCGGGCATCCGGCACCTACAGGCGATACCGGCGAGGCCTCCGGCGGACTCGCCGGCGCAAGCGGCGGCGCAAGCGCCGGCCCAAGCGGCGGGGCGGGCGGAGCCGCGGATGCCGGCAGCTCGTCGTCGAGCGATGGCGGCCTCATCACCAACGTGAAACGCTGCATCAGCGTGGGTCCGTTCCGCGATGTCGCGGAGACCGCACATGCGGCGAGCACTTTGCGCGGCGGCGGTTACGATCCGCGGCAGCGCGTCGCCGAGGGCGAGGTGTGGGCGGGGGTGTGGGTGTATCTGCCGATCGCGGCCCCGAGAAACAGCGAGCCGCTCCTCGCCAAGCTCAAGGCAGGCGGCATCGACGACGCGCTCGAGATGCCGGGTCCAAACGAAGGGTCGGTGATCTCGCTCGGGCTCTACAGCGACTCGAAGCGGGCGCAGGCGCGGGTGGCGCAGGCGCAGGCGCTCGGCTTCAATCCGGCGCTCGCCGATCGCAAGCGAACGGGCGATGTGTACTGGATCGATATCGACTTGAAGCCCACCGACAGCGTCTTGAAACCCAGCGATCTGCAAGGCGAAGCGGGGCACATCGTGCGCCTCGAAGTGAAGGGATGCCCCGCCGCCGGCGGGACCTCATGACGGCTCGAGAGCTCAGCCTGCGGACCGGCGGGATTGCAAGCGCCGTGCTCGGCTACGGTTGCCTCGCGGCTTTTCTGTGCCTCGTCGGCTTCCAGGTGTACCGCTGGTTTCGAGAGGGTGAGTGGGCGCACATCGGAGTGAGCGATGGTTTGCGCGCCGCGCTCTCGCACTTGGGGGTTACGCCCGAATCGACCGGCCGGCTGTCGGCGTTGTTGCACTGGATCGATGCGCCGGTCGACTGGCTGGGTCTGCACAAAGTGCTCGAGGTGCTGCCCGCATCGCTCGCGCTGTTCGCGGTCAGCATTCTCGGGAACAGCCTGTTCATCTATATGACCGACCGCCTACGGGGATACCGGGGCGGCGGCTGAAGGCTATCGTGCCGGACGCGACCCGCCGCAGGCGACGAAAATGCCGAGCGCGATGAAGGAAAACCCGGTGATGTAGCGGCCCGACCGCCCGCCGAGGCTCGCGATCCTGGGAGCCAAGGTATGCGCGGCGAGCACATACAGCGTGTCGGTGCAGACGGCGATCGCCACGAATGCCGCGCTCAAGCGCAGGCTCTGTGCAAGCGGCGATGCTGCCGGATCCACGAATTGCGGCAGAAACGCGGCGAAGAACAACGCTGTCTTCGGGTTGAGGAGCGCCACTAGCAATCCGTCGCGAAACGCCCGGCTGCGCGGCGCCAACGCGGGCTGCGCGTTCCTCCGCGCCGAAGCGCGCCGCAGCTCGATGATCCCGAGATATAGCAAGTACGCGGCGCCGGCCAGCTTGACTACGATGAAGGCGCGCTCCGACACCGCAAATATCACCGCCAATCCCAGCGCCGCCGCGGCCGCATTCCCGAGATTGCCGAGCGCGACTCCGCCGATCGACGCAAGACCGGCGCCGCGTCCTTGGGCGAGCGTGCGGGTGACCAGGTAGATGACGGCAGGTCCGGGCGTGATGGCGAGGAGCAGGCTCGCGAACAGGAACACCGCAAGGGTCGGCGAGACGGCATAGTGGCTCATTCTCGCCTTATCGGACGAACGGAGCCTCGAAGTCAAATGCGTCCCTAGCCCTCCCAGAGGTAGGCGACGCTGTTTTTCGGCGCCACGTACCACCCCGGGTCGCGGAAATCGTCGCGCGCCAAGCCTTCGCGGATCTTGACCACGGTGAACATGCCACCCATTTCGATACTGCCGTAGGGGCCGTCGCCCGTCATCATGGGCAAGGTATTTTCCGGCAGCGGCATCGACATATGCATAGTCGCGGCGGCATCTTCGCCCATGTAGCCCGGCACCAGCGAAGTGATTTTGCGGGCGAGGTCCGCTTGGTCCACGCCGAGGGTATTCGGAACCGAATGGCCCATCGCGTTCATCGTGTGGTGGCTCTTGTGGCAATGGAAGGCCCAATCGCCCGGCGCAGCCGCCGTGAATTCGATGGCCCGCATTTGCCCGACCGCGACGTCCGCGGTCACTTCCGGCCACCGGGCGCTCGGCGGCACCCACCCTCCATCGGTTCCCACGACCTCGAACTCATGCCCATGCAGATGGATGGGGTGGTTGGTCATGGTGAGGTTGCCGACGCGGATCCGCACGCGCTCGCCAAGCCTCGCGACCATGGGATCGATGCCGGGAAAGGCTCGGCTATTGAAGGTCCATAAATTGAAGTCGAGCATCGTGCTCACTTTCGGCGTGTAGCTACCAGGACTGATGTCATAGGCGTTCAACAGGAAGACGTAATCCCGGTCCACTCTCATGGTCCGAGGGTCAGCCGGGTGCGTCACCCAGAAGCCCATCATGCCCATGGCCATCTGCGTGGTCTCGTCGGCGTGAGGGTGATACATGAAGGTGCCGGCCCGCTGGGCGCGAAACTCGTAAACGAAAGTCTGCCCTGCCCTGATCGATGGCTGGTTGAGCCCCGATACGCCGTCCATGCCGTTGGGCAGGCGTTGCCCGTGCCAATGGATGCTGGTCGGCTCGGAGAGGCGGTTGGTCACGAAGATGCGCACACGATCTCCCTCCACGACTTCGATGGTCGGGCCCGGCGACTGCCCGTTGTAGCCCCACAGATGCGCCCGCATGCCGGGCGCGATCTCGCGCTCCACCGGCTCTGCGACCAGATGGAACTCTTTGACCCCGTTGCGCATGCGCCAGGGCAGCGTCCAGCCGTTCAGCGTCGCCACCGGCAAATACGGCCTGCCGTTCGGCGGCTCGAGCGGCGGACGCATGGTGGTCGAATCCGTGGCCACGACTTCCGGCAAGCCGGCGAGCGCGGCTTTGGCGACCGCGGCGGATGCAAAGGCCGCGCCCATGCCGCCGATCAAGTTGCGTCTCGTCACCATGACGTTTCCCCCGTTTGCGGCGCGCTGCCGGAGAGCGCCTCATCCAGCGCCGATTTGGCGGTCCAGAAGTCGCGCTCGCTCTGGATGGTGTCGTCGACAGCGCGGATCTCGCTGCGGGCGTCGGCGAGCAGGTCGAAGACGCTGATCTCTGCGGCGTCGTAACGTAGAAGATCCTCTTCCGATATGAGCTTGCGCAGCGGAAGCGCCTCGTCGCGCTCGCGTACCGCGATCTCATGAGCGGCGCGGTACCGCGCATAGGCCTTGCGCACCTCGGCGCGGGCCTCGATCGCGGCCTCAGCGAAGCGCTCGACCGCTTGCGCGTACCTCGCCTCCGCCTTTCTGACGCGCGCGCCGCCGCCGTCGAAGAGCGGAACCTCCAGACTGATCTCGTAGCCGGACTCGTAGGGTTGCGATGCCGGTCCCTGGCGGATGCGCGCCGCTCCGGCGTCGAGCACGTTCACGAAGCGGGTAGCCTTGGTGAGCTTGAGCTCCTTGGCCAGCGCGTCGATGCGCGCGCGCATGATCTTCAGATCGATTCGGTTTTCGAGCGCCATCCGCTCGACCCCCGGCAGTTCCTCGATGCTTTGCGGGAGATCGGGCAGCCGGTCGGCAAGCCGAAGGTCGGGCGCGTCGCCGGCTACGCCGAGCGCCGCGGCGAGGTTCTCGCGCGCCACGGTCTCGGCGGCGCGAGCTCGTTCCCAGGTCAGCGCGGCGCTGAGATAAAAGCTCCGCTCGCGCGCCTCATCGATGCGACTCCAATTTCCCGCCGCGCGCATTCTTCGAGCGAGCTCCGCGCCGGTTTCCGCCGCCTCCTTGACCGTTGCGAGGTAGCGCGCGGACTCGCGCGCGGCCAGCGCATTGAAGTAGGCCTCGCGCGTGCGCGCGGCCAACTGCACGACCTCGGCTGCGGCGGCATCTTGCGCGGCGCCGAAGCGGCGCTTTTCGATCGCGTGGACGTAGGGGACCGTCAACACGGAAAGTACGCTGACGCTCGCCGTCTCCTCGATGTCGTACACGCCGCCCGCGCTCGCATGGCGCAGCGTCAAGCGCGGATTCGGCAGCCGTCCCGATTGCACGAGCTCGGCTTCCGAGATGCCGAGCTCTTGAAAAGCCGCTTGCAGCGCAGGACTGTTCAAGAGCGCGATCTGCACGGCATCGTCCACCGAGAGCGGTCTTCGCATGAGCGCCGCGACTTGCGCTTCGGCACTGGCTCGCTCTTCGGGCGTGCGCAGCCAGCGGACTTCCTTGCCCAGTCTCGCTTGCGCGGTGTCCGCGACGCCGGAGAAGCCGCCGTCCCTGGAGAATGTGGCGCAGCCCGCGAGGGAGAGGGCGCCGAGCGCGGCGCTCCACCGGCACCAGCGTCGGTATCCGCGCCGGCACCACCTGTCGTGCCTGGTCGATTCGTGCCTGGTCGATTCGTGCCTCGTCGGAATAGTCATGGTCACCCTCGCTGCCGTTTCGGGGTCAGCCGCTGCCGTCCTCAAGATAGAGAGCAAGCGCCGCGCGCCCGTGCGCGCTCGCGCTGTCCTTGGCATCAAACGGGCTGGCGGGGTGGGCGGTCCAAGCGGTCGATGGCGAGAGCGGGGTGCGGCCAGGCGAGCCGGCACGCGGTCAGGGCGGCGGCGTCTCTCGGCACGGTGAAACGGGGCGCAGTCAACACAGCGGCAGCGCCGCAGCAGCAATCGCTGCAGGCGTGCCCATGGGGCGAACTCTTGCCGTCCGCGCAATGCCGCTCTTCGGCTGCCTGTAGGGAGAGCTCGCCGCGCGCAGTATCGGCGCGAAGCGTGCTCGAAACCCCATGCGAGTGAGCGCCGTGGCTTGGCCCGAGCGGCTCGCAATGCGCCGCGGAGGCGAAGCCTCGTATCGGCAGGATCACTGCCAGGAGGAGGGCGAACAGCGGCTTGATCGGGATACGCATGGGCTCAAGGCGAAAACATAGCACTGGCCCGCGCATAATACACCCGGGGGCGGCCGATCTCGGCTAGGCTTGAGAACTGCGTCCCCCTAATACGTCGTCGGGGACTCCGCTTTGGAGAAGGAATGCTCAAGATGCTATGGGCGGTGTGCGCCGCCGCCGCGATGCTCTCCCCGATGCCGGCATTCGCGCACGCGAAACTTCTCAGCACCTCGCCAACGGCCGGCGCGCAGGTCGACGTTCCCCCGAAGGCACTCACGCTGCGGTTCGACGAAGAAGTGCAGCTAGCGGTGTTGAAGTTGTCCACCGGCGGAACCGACATCCCCGTGCCGTTCGACCGGGGCGCGCAAGCAGCTCCCGAGGTGACCGTTGCCTTGCCGGACCTCGCTCCAGGTACCTACCGGGTGCAATGGAGCGCTCTCACGGCCGACGATGGACACGTGGTCAAAGGCACGTTTTCCTTCGTCGTGGCGGCCGCGGCGCACTGAGGAGACTCGTGGGGCCCTGGGACGCCGCGGCTGTCGCCGTCAAGGCGGTACTCTACGGGGCCACGCTGGCCGCGGCCGGCGGCGTGTTCTTCTTGACTTACAGCGCCTCGCTGCTCGAGGCGCTCGACCGCGCGGCGATCCGCCGTCGAGTGGCTCTCCTCACGGCGGTCGCAATGGTCGCAACCGCCGCGCGCATTCTCGTGACGGCGGCCTCGATGAGCGGCGAGGCGTCGGGGATGCTCGATGCGGGGCTCCTCGGCCTGGTGTGGCACGGCGGTGAAGGGCGAGCGGCGGTGGTTCGCGCCGCGGGCCTGTTGCTTCCCGCCCCCGCGCTCGCCACCGATCGGCGCCCGCGGGTATGGGCAAACGCCGGGGCCTGCGGCGCCGCGACGTCGTTCGCCTGGGTCGGACACATTCATATCCACGGATTGCGCTGGACGGCGCTGGTACTGGCGATTCACTTGTTGGCCGCTGCGTTTTGGGTGGGTGCGCTTTGGCCGTTACGGTTATTGACGCGCGGCGATGATGCCGGACGCGTTGCCGCCGTTGTGGCACGCTTCGGGAGCTTGGCCTTGGGGGCCGTGGGCCTCCTGGTCCTGGCGGGGATCGTTGTCCTCGCGACTCTGCTCGGCAGCGCCTCCGAACTATGGCGTTCGGACTACGGCCGCGTGGCCTGCATCAAGCTTGCACTGGTCGGGTGCCTGCTGGCCTTTGCCGCATTCAATAAGCTGCGCTTGACGCCTCGCCTCAGCGCGGGCTTGTGCGAGCCGGGCCTGCGCGCCCCGGGCGACCGCGCGGCGGCGCGAGCCTTGAGCCGCTCGATCGGGGCCGAGATGGCGCTGGCGGGCGCGATATTCCTGGCGACGGCGGCGCTGACTTCGCTGTCGGGACCGCCGGCTTAAGGTACAACGGGGGAAATGCGATGCATGCCATGGTGCTGCGGCGTTTGAAGACGCCGCTCGAATGGACGGAACTCGCGGACGCGCAACCGGGCGCCGGTCAGATCCGCATCCAGATCAGCGCGTGCGGCGTGTGCCGCACCGATCTGCACGTCATCGATGGCGAGCTGGACCAGCCGTGCATTCCCATCACTCCGGGTCACGAGATCGTCGGCCGCATCGACGCTCTTGGCGCGAGGGTCGAGGGGCTCGAGGTCGGCGAGCGGGTCGGTGTTCCCTGGCTGGGTCACACCTGCGGCGTATGCCCTTACTGCCGGACGAACCGGGAGAACCTGTGCGACGGCCCGCTCTTTACCGGCTACACCCGCGATGGAGGCTACGCCACCGCCGCGATCGCCGACGCAAGGTTCGCCTTTCCCCTGGGCGAACGTGGGAGTGATGTGTCGATTGCGCCCTTGCTGTGCGCCGGCCTGATCGGCTGGCGCTCGCTTGCCATCGCAGGTGAGGCCGAGCGGCTCGGGCTATACGGCTTCGGGGCTGCGGCGCACATCTTGACGCAGGTCGCGCGTTGGCAAGGGAGATCGGTGTTCGCTTTCACACAGCGTGGCGATATGGCCGGCCAGAGCTTCGCGCGCAGTCTCGGGGCCGCGTGGGCCGGTGCATCGGACGATGCGCCTCCGGAGCCGCTCGACGCGGCGATCATCTTCGCGCCGGTCGGCGAGCTCGTGCCGCGTGCGCTGCGCGCGGTGCGCAAAGGCGGGCGGGTTGTTTGCGCCGGAATCCACATGTCGGACATTCCGGCATTTCCGTACCGATGGTTGTGGGAAGAGCGCGAGATCAAATCGGTCGCCAATCTCACCCGTCAGGACGGCATCGAATTTCTGCGGCTGGCGCCGCAAATCGGGATCGAGACGCGCACCACCCCGTATCCTCTGCAGCGGGCGAACGACGCGCTCGCCGACTTAAGGGCCGGGCGATTCGAAGGCGCTGCCGTGCTGGTGCCCTGAAGGCTACCTCGCCAATTGCGTGCGCAGCTTCTGCAGCTCTTTCCTGCGCTTCGCAGGCACCTGCGGGAACTCGAGCTTCAAGTCATCGATGGTATCGAGCACGATCCGCGAGACGATCAATCGGGCGTTCTCTTTGTCATCCGCCGGGACCACGTACCAAGGTGCGTGTTTGGTACTGGTCGCGCTCAGGCATTTTTCGTAGGCCTTCATGTACTCTTTCCAATACTTGCGCTCCTCGATATCGGCCAAGCTGAATTTCCAATTCTTCTCCGCATCGTCGATGCGTGCCAGGAAGCGCTTACGCTGCTCCTCCTTCGATAGATGCAGGAAGAACTTGACGATGCGGGTGCCGTTTCGATCGAGATGCCGCTCGAGTCCGACGATGGACTGATAGCGCTGCTGCCAGATGGATTTTCCTCCATTCGGGGAGGGAGGCAGACCTTCGGCGCGCAGTATCTCGGGATGAACGCGCACGATGAGTACCTCCTCGTAGTATGAGCGGTTGAAGATGCCGATCTTGCCGCGCTCCGGCAGGTCGCGCGTGGTACGCCAGAGAAAGTCGTGCTTGAGCTCGATGGGGGTGGGGTGCTTGAAGCTGAACACGTCGCAGCCTTGAGGATTCACGCCGGACATCACATGCGCGATGGCGCCGTCCTTGCCGGCGGCGTCCATGGCTTGAAAGATCAGAAGGATGGCGTAGGCCCCCGAGGCATAGAGGCGTTCCTGATGGCTGCTGAGCTGGCCGACGTGATCCTTGAGCATCGATTGGTAGTCGTCATCGTCGCGGTACACGCGCGCGACGCGCGTCGGCCACTTCTTCAGATCGATCCGGCTGCCTTCGCGGACTCGGAAATCTTTGATGTTGATGTTCATCATCGTCCTCGCGGTGATCGCGGCAAAGCCACAAGCTTTGCATGCGGAGCCGGGAAAATGCCAGACTGACGCGCACCGGGCGGTTTAACGATGGGTCCCTCTTCCCAGCTCCGGGGCAAATGTTAGTCTTGACGCTTCGCTTCGAGACCGCCGGCCCATGAACGATTCCAACCCGCCCACTGAAGCGCGGACATATCTGCCGGACGGCTCCCTCGCGTTGAGCCAAGGATCACCCGTGAGCGCACCGCGCACGCAGTCGCCGGCCCACATTCTCGTAGCGAGCATGATCGGCACGACCATCGAGTTCTTCGATTTCTACATCTATGCGACGGCCGCCGTGCTGGTGTTTCCCACACTCTTCTTCCCGACGCAGGATCCATCGGTCTCGACCCTGCAATCTCTGGCGACGTTCGCGCTCGCGTTCGTCGCGCGGCCGATCGGGGCGGCCTTGTTCGGCCACTTCGGCGACCGGATCGGCCGCAAGGCCACCCTGGTGACGGCGCTGCTCACGATGGGCACTTCGACCGTGTTGATCGGTTTGCTGCCGACCTACGCGACGGTCGGCGTTGCGGCCCCCGCGCTCCTGGCTCTTTGCAGATTCGGACAGGGGTTGGGGCTCGGCGGAGAGTGGGGGGGCGCGGTCCTGCTCGCCACCGAGAACGCGCCGCCCGGCAAGCTCGCCTGGTACGGGAGCTTTCCGCAGCTCGGCGCGCCGCTCGGATTTCTATGCTCGAACGGCGCGTTCTTCTGGATCAGCACGCGGCTCGACAGCGCCGCGCTCCAGAGCTGGGGTTGGCGCGTGCCGTTCCTCGGAAGCGCCGTGCTGGTGCTGGTGGGACTGTACGTGCGCTTGAAGCTGGTGGAGACGCCGGAATTCGAGCGCAGCGTCGCGCAGGGCGAGCAGGTCCGCGTTCCATTCCTCACGATCGCATCGCGTCACCCCCGCGAGTTGCTGCTCGGCATGTTCGCGTCCGCCACCACCTATCTGATCTTCTATTTGATGACGGTGTTCGCGCTGAACTGGGCGACCAGCGCGCTCAAATTCGCGCGCGGCGAATACCTGATCATGCAGATGGTGGGCGTGCTTTTCTTCGGCCTGACCATACCGATCTCGGCGCTCATCGCGGATCGCATCGGCGGCCGGAACATGTTGATGGCCGCAACGCTCGCCATCATCGCATTCGGCTTCGCGTTCAAGCCGCTGTTCGGCGCGCACAACACGCTCGAGGTGGGCTGCTTTCTCGCGCTCGGCTTCGCGCTCGCCGGTTTCAGCTACGGTCCCCTCTCGAGCGCGCTCGCCGCTCTCTACCCAACCGCCGTGCGCTACACGGGCATCTCGCTCTCGTTCAACTTCGCCGGCGTGCTCGGGGCATCGCTCGCGCCTTATGCGGCGAGCCGATTGGCCCTGGCCCACGGCATCGGGTCCGTGGGGCTCTATTTATCGACCGCGGGCCTCGTGTCCCTGACTGCGCTGATCTTGATCGGCGGCGGATCCCGCCACCGAGTTGAGCCAGCGCGCGAGCCGGCCTGAATCCATCGCGCCCGATTGGCGTGCGACTTCCTTGCCGCCGCGAAACACGATGAGCGTCGGGATGCTGCGGATATTGAAGCGCCCGGCGGGCGCGGGCTCATCTTGCGTATTCAGTTTGGCGAATCGGAACTTCGGCTCGAGCTCGCGCGCCGCGGCCTCGAAGTGCGGCGCCATTGCGACGCAGGGGCCGCACCAGGGCGCCCAGAAGTCGACCACCACCGGCAGGTCATTCCGGGAGATGTGCTGCTCGAAATTGGCTTCCGTCAGCTGCACGGGCTTGCCTTCGAGCAGCGCCGTATGACACTTGGGGCATCTGGCGGCCTCGCCGAGCCGCTCGCCCGGCAAGCGCACGACGGAATCGCAATGGGCGCAGACGACGTTAACGGAATCGGCCATGATAGTTACCCCTCGACGCGGAACTCGCCCCTCCGGGGGGCCTCTAAAACGCCATGTGGGGGTGCTCCAACCGGAAGACAAGGCTTGCCGCCGCGCGAATCGCAACGGTTGCGGCTGGGGCAATCGCAAAGGCCGGGGCAATCGCAAGAGCTGGGGCAATCGCAAGGGTTGGGGCTCTGGCGATGACCGGGATGGCGCTCACGGCCTGTGCCGAGGGTAGCGGAAGCGGGCCGCTCTCACCCCCTTCGCCGGCACCGCCGGAGCGCGGCAGCCTGCTGCAAACACCGGTTCAGCTGGTCGCGACTTACTCGACCGCCGATCTGCTCGCGCAGCTTGCGACGAGCGACTATGGCAAGACGCTGCTCGCGGAGATCAGCTATTCGCCGGTATGCGCGATCAACGTCTATCACCTCGAGTACGAGACCGTCGATCCTTCGGGCGCGCTCACGCCGGCATCGGGCGCGCTCATGGTGCCGGGCGGCTCGGCGTCGTGCGAGGGCGGCCGATCGATCGTGCTCTACGCTCACGCGACACAGACCGACAAGGGCTTCGACATCGCCTCGATCACCGCCGGTGATAACGACGAGGGACTGCTGCTGGCCGCGGTGTTCGCCGCGAAGGGTTATATCGTGGTGGCGCCGAATTATGTCGGCTACGACCTCTCGACGCTTGGCTATCACCCCTATCTCGTGGCGCAACAGCAATCGGACGACATGATCGACACGCTCACCGCGGCGCGCGGCGCGCTGCCGACCGCCGCGGCGCCGAGCACGACGGACGGCGGGAAGCTATTCATCAGCGGGTACTCACAGGGCGGATACGTGGCGATGGCGACGCATCGCGCCATGCAGGCGGCCGGCATGGCCGTGACGGCGGCGGCGCCGCTCTCGGGGCCTTACGCGCTATCCGCGTTCGGCGATGCAATCGTCGAGGGCGAGGTAAGCTTGAGCGCCTCGATCAACTTTGCGATGGTGATCAACAGCTACCAGAACGCCTACGCGAACGTTTACTCGGCGCCCGGCGATTTGTTCAACCCCCCGTATGCCTCGACGGTACCGGGACTGTTGCCAAGCGCGACTCCTGTGAGCACGCTCGAGGCCGACAACAAAATACCCTCGAGCGAGCTCTTCAGCTCGACGCCGCCGGCAGTGTCGTACGCGGACATCACGCCCGCGACCACACCGGCCAAGCTCGCTTCCGCCTTCGCGCTCGGATTCGGTACCGAGTATCTGATCACCAACGCCTATCGATTGAGCTATCTTACGGATGCGGCAGCCTCGCCGGACGGCGGCTTTCCCGCGCTCACCAACGATGAGCCTCCGGCCAATCCGCAGCTCGGCTTGCGCCAGGATCTCAAGACCAACGATCTGCGCAACTGGTCGCCGACCTCGCCGGTGCTCTTGTGCGCGGGCAGCTCGGATCCGACCGTGTTTTATCTGAATACCCAGTTGATCGAGGACTACTTCACTCTGAACGCGCCGAGCGCTCCCGTCACCGTGCTCGACATCGATTCGCCGGTGAGCGCGGGCGATCCCTACGCCGCGCTCAAAGGCGATTTCGTCATCGCCAAGGATCTGGTCATTGCCGCCGCCGTCGCGGGCGGAGCGACCGATGGCGGTGCGCTGGCCGTGCTCGAGAAGTATCACGCGGGGTTGGTGCCGCCTTTCTGTTTCACTGCTGCCAAGCAGTTCTTCGATGGGTACTGACGCTGCGGCGCGGCGCGGCGATTACACCGAGGTGCGGGCCGCTACCCGATGGAACGAGAGACGCAACGAGCCGCAAAATAACGAAAGTGCATGGATATAACGAAAAATAGTCGTTCTCAGGGCATCATACGTCGCGGATGATGAGGAATTGGGCGTGCAATCGCCGTTTGCTGATCAGGAGAGTAGGGGATGGGTTTTCGATACGTCGCGGCGGCCGTAGGCGCCGGCGTTTTGCTAATTAATACAATGAGTTCGGCAGAACCTGCGGCCCATGAGGCGGGTTCTTCCGACAGCTCGGGCCTCGAAGAGATCGTAGTCACCGCCGAGCGGCGCGAGGAGTCCGTTCAGAATGTCGGCATCGCGATATCCGTGCTATCGGGCGACAGCTTGGCCGCGAAGTCGGTAACTTACGTGAACGACCTACAGAATGCCGTCCCGAGCCTGCAAGTCGAGCCGGCGTTCGGCAGCAGCCAGCCGCAGTTTCGCCTGCGCGGCGTAGGCTTCATCGACTACACCTCGAACAATGCCTCACCCGTGGGGGTCAGCATCGACGATGTCGCGCTCGCATTGCCGATTCAGACGCAGGGCCTGCTGTTCGATATCGATCGAGTCGAGGTCCTCTATGGACCCCAGGGCACTCTGTATGGCCGCAACACGACGGGCGGTGAGATCAACTTCATCACCAACCGGCCAACGGCGGAGACCCACGCGGGAGCGACGTTCGAATATGGCTCATTCAATGCGTTCAGCGGCGAAGGTTTCCTCTCGGGAAGCCTCGCGCCCGGAGTGACCGGACGCCTGTCGTTTGCGACCGAGCAGGGCGGCGGATGGCAGTACAACCGACTCAACGGGGACAGCCTCGGCGACAAGGACAAGATCGCATTGCGCGGACAGCTCGAATTCGATCCGCTGCAGGCGCTCAATTTTCGGCTGGAGACGTATTGGGCACAAGACAAATCCGATGAGATTGGCCTGCACTTGCTGGACGACTATGACGTAAAAGGTCGGCCGGTCATACCCGCGGACCCTTCGCGCTATGAGACGGGCTGGCAGCTCAGTCCCGCGTTCGCGAGTCTCATCGGCATCAGCCCGAACTCGAAGCCCGGTCTGGACAACGAGAATTACGGCGTCAATTTGACCGGCAACATCGATTTCGGCGCCGCGAAGATTACCAGCATCACCGCCTGGAACAGGATGATCCGGCGCGAATACAGCGACTGGGATGCGACCCAGTACGACGACTCGGATGAGTATTTCCGCAGCTACCTCAACGTGATTTCCCAGGAGCTGCGTATCGCGTCCAACGGCGCCGGGCCGCTCTCCTGGGTCGGCGGCGTGTTCTATTCCGATCAGCGTCTCGACGAAAATTTCTATTCCGATCTGACCGGTTCCTATGGCGGCATCGCCCTCACCGACTACCAACAGAACGCAAATTCCTTCGGCGAGTTCGGCCAAGTCAGCTATCGATTCAACGATGCGATCAAGGTGACGCTCGGCGCGCGGGAAGACCACGAGACGCGCGAACTGGTCAACCTCAATTCCGGGTTCATCGAGCCGGTGGAGCCCTTCAACACCGGCATCAATCACTCGATCACGTCGAACCTGCCGTCGGGCAAGTTCGAGGTTGACTACACGCCCCTGGCGGGGACCTTGATCTACGGGAGCGTCAGCCGCGGCGTCAAGTCCGGCGGATTCACGGCCCACAACACGGTAGCGGCTCCTGCGGCCGATCCGTTCGAGCCGGAAAAACTCACCGCGTACGAGGTGGGAGTCAAGTCTGACATCACTTCCACCTGGCGCCTGGACGCCGCGGTGTTTGATTATCGTTACCGGGATCAACAGATTCTCGGAACGATCTACGATCCCGTGTATGGGTTGATCGGACGCTTCGTGAACGCCAATTCGCGCCTCAACGGCGGCGAAGTCCAGTTGGAGTGGCATCCGATCGCGGGTTTGTCGATCTCGCAATACTACGGATTTGTGGAAGGCTACTACACCAGCTCTCTCATCGATAATACCGCGCAGCCGCCGGTCGATTACAACGGCCGGCCGGAAAGTATCCCGAAGAACAGCTACGGCGGCGATGTCAGCTATTCGTGGGATACGGGTGGTTACCGGCTTACCGCGGAGTCCAATTACAGCTTTCACGATACCTACAGTCAGTTCTTTCTTCTGGGCAGCAACGCGTTCACCATCCCAGCCTACTGGCTTGCCAATGCGAACCTCTCGCTGTCGCCCGGCTCCGGGCCTTGGACGTTGTCTCTGTGGGGTCGGAACATCTTCAACAGGGACTACGACGTGACGAGAAATTTCTTTCTCGCGACCGCAAACGTCGCGCAATCGGGCACGCCCGCCACTTTCGGCATTCGCTTCAACTACAAATATTAGTATGTCCTTAGAGGACATGAAGGCTCGGGTCGGCGACGGTCATGCGACGGTGGGTGAGAGGGTAGAGAGTTGAAAATCGTCGGGATCATTCTTGGCATCGTGGTCATCCTTCTCGGCCTCGCGTGGCTCAAACTACGCGGCCCGGACATCCCTTACTCGACCTTGGAGGCGAAATACTCAAGCGCCAGCTCCCGGTTCGTGGACCTGCCCGGGGGACTGCACGTTCATTACGATGAAGAGGGCGATCCGAGTTTTGCGCTCTTGGTGCTGCTGCACGGCTTCGGCGATTCGTACACGAGCTGGGAAGGCTGGACGCGTGAGCTCAAGGCCAAGTTTCACATCATCAGCCTCGATTTCCCGGGCCATGGCCTCACGCGCGCGCCGGCCGGCTACGTGCTCGACGGCGAGCGCCTAGCGGACTTCGTCGACGCCTTCGCCGCGGCGCTCAACCTGCCGAAGTTCGCAGTGGCCGGCAATTCGATGGGCGGCGCCGTGTCCTGGCAGTTGGCGCAGAGGCACCCCGGCCGTCTCGATGCGCTGATCCTGGTGGACGCGGCGGGATTCCCCAACGAGAAGCCGCCGGCCGAGGTACCTCTGGCGTTCAAGATCTTGAGATATTCCTGGGGCCGGGCGCTGTTGCGCAACATCGACAATCGGCCATTGATCGACGAGGGATTGAAGATCGACGTCTATGACAAGTCGGTCATCACCCCGCCATTCGTGGATCGCTGGGCCGAGTTCCAGCGAGCGCCCGGGCACCGGGCCATCCTCATGTCGCTGAATCCCGCATCTTTCGCCAGCGCCTCGGCCGAGGCGCTGCGCGCCGTCAACGTGCCGACGCTGGTGATCAACGGCGAGAGCGACGTGCTGGTCGAGCCGGCGAGCGCGCGCAAGTTCGCCGCGGCGATTCCCGGCGCGAAGCTGATCCTCTATCCGCAAGTAGGGCATTTGCCGCAGATCGAAATTCCGCAACGCTCGGCTGCGGACGTCGCCGAATTCTTGGAGTCGCAGCAGCACCCTTAGGGCGAGGACCGGATAGCGCCCCGCGGACGACCGCCGGTGTTTGATAACATCGGTGTTTTAGCCGTAGGAGACGATTCAGTGACCACCATCAAGGTCTTGCAGAACGGGCCGCTTCAGGTGGACGGCGCGGATCTCGCGCTGACCGATTGGAACGGCGCCGCATACGCTACGCCCAAGCGGCCGATCTATCTGTGCCGGTGCGGCGCATCGACCAAGAAGCCCTTCTGCGACGGGACGCACACGAAAATCGGCTTCAAGGCCGCCGAAGCGGCCGTGCCGGGAAGCGCGGACAAGCCGGCCGGATGAGGAACCCGCCCGCGCCGCATGCGTTCGCTTTTTGAGTCTCGGGCCGCCGACGGCGGAGCTGCCGCCGCCGCGCCGGCAGCCGGAGCCCGGACGCCGCTTAGGTCACGGAGCCGGTATCATCGCGGGTATGCAGCAGGACTGTCTCGGCAATGAGTTGCACGCACTCAACCCGGCGACGCTGCGCGCGGTCGATGATTTCGTCGAGTGCTTTCTCGCGTACGAGACGCGCGCCGAGGGCATTCTCCGCGCTGCCGACGCGGACGCCGGGTGCTGCATCGCGAACGCCTACGCGGGCCTGATGTGGATGCTGCTCGAGGCGCCCGACGCGCCGCAGCGGGCCGCGAAATATCTCGCCGCGGCGGAGGCGGCCGCGTCGCACGCCGCGCCGCGCGAGCAACAGACGACCGCGCTGCTGCGCGCGTGGGTCGAGGACGATCTCACCGGCGCATTGCGGCTGGGCGAGCGGATCTGCGATGAATTCCCGCGCGATCTCGTCGCCGTGAAGCTCCTGCAGTATTTCGAGTTTAATCGGGGCAACTCGCCCGGGATGCTGCGTGCGGTGCTCAAGGTGCTGGATCGCAACGAGGACGTGGCCTATGCGCACGGCATGGCGGCGTTCGCCTACGAGCAGTGCCATCTGCTCGACGAGGCCGAGCGCGCCGCATCACGGGCCCTCGACCTCAAGGCAAAGGAGCCGTGGGCGCAACATGCGCTCGCGCACGTAATGCTGACCCGCGGACGCATCGATGAGGGAGCGCACTTTCTCGAGCGCGCGGCACCGTCCTGGATCGGCCTCAATTCCTTCATGATCACGCATCTGTGGTGGCACCTCGCATTGTTCAACTTGAGCCAGGGCCGCAACGCGCGCGTGCTCGAGATCTACGACCGGCACTGTTGGGGTGTCGCCAAGGACTATTCGCAGGATCAAATCGGCGCAGTTTCGCTGCTCACGCGGATGGAGATCGCCGGAATCGACGTCGGAAACCGCTGGCAGGAGCTCGCAGAGCATCTCGCCGCGCGGGCCCGCGATACGGTGCTGCCGTTCCTCACGCTGCAATATCTTTACGGGCTCGCGCGCGCCGGCCGGCCCGAGGCGGAGCAGTTGCTCGAGGCGGTGCGTCGAGCGGCCGCCGCAGCGTCTCCGTACGCGCGCGAGGTCTGGCACGATGTCGCGCTGCCGGCGTGCGAGGGTCTTTACGCATACGCGCGCAAGGACTACGAAACCGCGTGGCGCCGGCTGATGCGGGCGACGCCGCGCATGGTCGAAGTCGGGGGCAGCCATGCGCAGCGCGACCTGTTCGATCAGATCCTCCTCGACATCGCGATCCAAAGCGGGCGGGGCGCGGCCGCGCAGCAGATGCTTGAGCTGCGGCGCGCGGCGGATCCGGCGGGTGTGCCGGTTAACACCGCACTCGGTTCGGTGTATGCGGCGCTCGGGCTGCCCGATTTGGCCCGCGAGGCGCGAGCTCGCGCAGCGACCACCCGCTCCCGCCATGCCGGATGAGCCGCAAGAATGAGCCTGGAACGCGGACCTTCGAACGACCGGCCACCCGGCGCGGGCGCGCTCAACGTACGCGCCGATCTCGCCGATGCGTTGTGCCGCGCCATCGAGGAGCGCCGCGAGGAGATCGTCGAGCTCACGCGCGAGCTGGTCCGCTTCCCCACGGTGAACCCACCGGGCGAAGCCTATCGGCCTTGCGCCGAGTTTCTCGGAGCGCGCCTCGCGCGGCGCGGGTTCGCCGTCGAGTACGTGCACGCCGAGGCAACGCCGGGCGACAGCGCGCGATACCCTCGCGTCAACGTCATCGCGCGGCACGAGAGCGGGATGAAGGGCCCCTGCGTGCACTTCAACGGTCACATCGACGTCGTACAGACGGGCGCGGGATGGACTCTCGATCCGTTTGCGGGCGTGATCAAGGACGGCAAGCTCTTCGGGCGCGGCACTTGCGACATGAAAGGCGGATTGGCGGCCGCGATCGTCGCCGTCGAGGCGTTGCTCGACTCAGGTCAACGGGTCCCGGGCGTGCTCGAGATCTCGGGCACCGTTGACGAGGAGTCGGGAGGCTACGGCGGAGTTCACTACCTGGCAGAGCGCGGCTGGTTCTCGCCGCCCAAGGTGGATCACGTCATCATTCCCGAGCCGTTGAACGTCGATCGCGTGTGCATCGGACATCGAGGCGTGTGGTGGGCGGAGATCGAAACCCACGGGCGAATCGCGCACGGATCGATGCCGTTTCTGGGCGATTGCGCCGTGCGTCACATGAACGCGGTCCTCGATCGCTTCGAGTCCGATCTATATCCTAAGCTCGCGGCGCGCAAGACCGACATGCCGGTGGTGCCTACGGGCGCGCGCCACTCGACGATAAACATCAATTCCATCCACGGCGGTCTCGCCGAGCTCGAAAGCGCTGCGCTGCCGGCGCCGTGCGTCGCCGATTCCTGCCGCGTGGTGATCGACCGCCGCTGGCTGATCGAGGAGGATCTTCACGGCGTCAAGGGAGAGATCAAGGCGTTGCTCGACCGGCTCGTCCGGGAGCGAGCCGGCTTCCGCTACACCCTGCGGGACATTTTCGAGGTGAAGCCGACCCTCGCCGACCGCAACGGACCGGTGGCCCGCGCGACCGCCGCGGCCGTGCGCCGCGTGCTCGGGCACGATCCCGAATTCATTTGCTCTCCCGGCACGTACGATCAGAAGCACATCGATCGCGTCGGCAAGCTGCGCGATTGCATCGCCTACGGACCGGGCCTGTTGAACGTCGCCCATCAGCCGGACGAGTACGTCCTGATCGACGACTTGGTGGCCTCCGCGAAAGTGATGGCGCTCGCCGCGTGGTCGCTCGTCTCGGCAGGCGCATGACCAAAGGCGGGTGCCGCGCCCCGCGGCTGCGCGCGCGCGGATTCGCCGCGGTGCTCCTTCTCTGCGCAATGGTTCTCTGCGCAGCGCGAGTCTCCCCGGCGCAGGCCGCGGACGGCATCATCGTCGGCATGCAGCTCGAGCCGCCGGTACTCGATCCCACGATCAACCCGGCTGCCGCAATCTCGGAGGCGTTGTACGGCAACCTGTTCGAGGGGTTGGTGCAGTTCGCTGCGGACGGGTCGGTGCTGCCGTGCCTGGCGGAGTCATGGGAGGTCTCGAGCGACGGGCTGTCTTACGTGTTCCACTTGCGCGGCGGCGTGAGCTTTCACGACGGAGCTGCGTTCGACGCCCACACCGCGAAATACTCGCTGGACCGCGCGCTCGCGCCCGAGTCTCTGAATCCGCAGCGCTCGCGCATCGCGGCCATTCGAGCCGTGGAGGCTCTCGATGCGCGTACGCTGCGCCTGACACTCCGCCGGCGCTCGGGCGGATTGTTGCAATCGCTCGCGTGGGGCGCGTTCGTGATGGTCGAGCCGCGCTCGGTGCCGACCAATTCCACGCAGCCGGTCGGCACCGGTCCTTTCCGCTTCCTCGCCTGGAGCCGCGGCGACTCGCTCAGCCTCGAGCGCTACGACGGTTACTGGGGTAGGCCCGCGCACCTCAAGCGTGTGACCTTCAAGTTCATCTCGGATCCGCGCGCGGCGTACGCGGCGCTGATGGCCGGCGACGTCGATGCGTTTGCCAACTACCCCGCACCGGAAAGCTTCGCACAATTCGCCGCCGACCCGCGCTTCAAGGTGTTCGTCGGCAGTACCGAAGGGGAGACGGTGCTCGCGCTCAACAACCGCCGGCCCCCACTCGATGAGTTGCCGGTGCGGCGAGCCGTTGCGTACGCACTCGACCGCCACGCCATCATCGACGGCGCGATGTTCGGCTACGGGACGCCGATCGGCAGCCACTTCCCGCCGCACAGTCCGGACTACGTGGATCTGACCGGCGTCTATGCGCACGATCCCGCCCGAGCGCGAGAGCTGCTCGCGCAGGCGGGCTACCCGAAGGGCTTTTCGGTGACGATGAAGCTCCCGCCGCCGAGCTACGCCCGCCGCGCCGGCGAGATCGTCGCCTCGCAGCTCGCGCAGGTGGGGATCACCGTGCGCATCGAGAACCTCGAGTGGGCCCAATGGCTCGACCAGGTATTCGCACGCCATGACTTCGACATGAGCATCGTCGCACACGCCGAGCCGATGGATTACGACATCTACGCGCGCGATGATTACTACTTCGGCTACTCGAGCGCGGAGTTCAAGGGGCTCATCGCGGCGCTCGACGACACCATCGATCCGCCGGCGCGGCACGAGCTGCTCGGGAAGATTCAGCGCAAGCTCGCGGAAGACGCGGTTAACGGCTTTCTGTTTCAGTATCCGCGGCTGGCCGTTCGCAACGCGCACATCCAGGGCATCGACTTCGACAATCTGCTCGGCGTCGTCGACCTCAAGGAGGCGCGCGACGATCGGCCACGCGCGTCCGCGTCGCCGCGCGCGTCAGCATTCGAAAGAGACGCGATCCGCGCGGCGGGTTGGCTCGCACTGGCCGCGGCGGCGCTGCTCGCGATCCTGGCGGCGCGCCGTTTCGGCACGGCGTTCCTGAGCCGCCGGCTCGCGATCCTCTGCGCCACGCTGATCGCGGCGAGTGTGGTCGTGTTCGTCATCGTGCAGATCGTGCCGGGTGATCCGGTGCGCTACATGATGGGATTGCAGGCCCAGCCGGAGACGGTCGCAGCGATGCGCCACCAGTTGGGTCTCGACGCGGCCCCCTTCGAGCGCTACCTCGATTGGATGGGCGGTCTTCTGCGCGGAGACTTCGGACAAAGCTACACCTATCGGATCCCGGTCGCGACGCTGATCGTCGAGCGCCTGGAGGTGTCGCTGCCGCTCGCGCTGTACGCACTCTCGATCGCCGCGGCGGTCGCGTTTCCGGTAGGGGTCGCGGCCGCGGCGCGCCGCGGGCGGCCGAGCGATGCCGTGCTCACCGGACTCACGCAATTGGGATTGGCGGTGCCCAACTTCTGGCTGGGTATGCTGCTCGTGCTGGTGTTTGCCTTGGGCTTGCATCTCACCGCGGCGGGAGGGTTCCCCGGATGGAGCGCGGGTCTATGGCCCGCGATACGGGCGCTGACGCTGCCCGCGATCGCGCTGGCGATGCCGCAGGCCGCAATACTCGCGCGGGTGTTGCGTCAGGCGTTGGTAGACACCCTGCACGAAGATTACATCCGCTCCGCGCGCGCCAAGGGCGCGGACGAGCGCCGGGTTCTGTGGCGCCACGCGTTGCCCAACGCGCTCGTTCCCGTGCTCACCATTCTCGGCATGCAATTCTCGTTTCTGCTCGCGGGCGGCGTGATCATCGAGAACGTATTCTTCCTGCCGGGACTCGGCCGGCTGGTGTTTCAGGCGATCGAGCAGCGCGATTTGATCGTGGTGCAGAGCGTGGTGGTCGTGCTGGTGCTCGCGGTCGTCTGCGTGACATTCTTGGTCGATCTGTCCTATCAGCTCGTCAACCCTCGTCTCGCTCGCGAGGCGGCGTCGTGAGCCGGTCGCGCGGCGCCGCATTTGCGGTCGGCGCCGGTATTTCCTTGGGCTTCATCGCCGTCGCGGCGCTCGCGCTGGTGTGGACGCCCTACGATCCCGGAGCGCTGGCCATTGCCGACAAGCTTCAGCCGCCTAGCGCTCACCACTGGTTCGGCACCGATCAGCTCGGCCGGGACGTGCTCTCCATGGTGATGGCCGGCGCCAAGAACAGCGTGGGCGTCGCGCTCATCTCGGTGGTGATCGGTCTGGGACTCGGGGTTCCTGTCGGATTGATCGCGGCAGCCGAGCGCGGCGCGATCGATGAGATCATCATGCGCGGCAACGACGTTGTGTTCGCGTTTCCCGTGCTGCTCCTCGCGATATTGATCACGGCCGTGTTCGGGCCTGGCGCCGTGAATGCCATCATCGCCATCGGGCTCTTCAATATTCCAGTGTTCGCGCGTGTGGTGCGCGGCGGCGCGCTCACCTTGTGGACCCGCGACTACACGCTGGCT
>Ga0182030_10000944_pt1 | contig 57884 bp, 55 predicted proteins | sample 812S3MmetaG_FD_121299 | JGI IMG/M metagenome (GOLD analysis project Ga0182030, IMG submission 121299) | Permafrost microbial communities from Stordalen Mire, Sweden - 812S3M metaG (Illumina Assembly) | ecosystem: Environmental > Terrestrial > Soil > Wetlands > Permafrost | place: Sweden... | reverse complement strand
TGCCTAGGAAGGCTTCTATAATATCGTTATCTTTATTCCGACGTATAGAGTATCGAGACTAGTATAATCGGCGGTGGCCGGCGGGCACAGGAGGGATGTGAAGGGTTGACCCCTAATTATACTCGAAACTGACCCGAGTCTCATCTGACCCATACTTCCGGACCGTTGCGCAGTTAACAGGTGGTTTACGGTTCGCAACGGACACATAATACCGACTCCCATTCTGTAATATCAGCACCTTATATAGTTCTTAAACGTTCAAACACGACCTGCCTTCTCCTGAGTTATCAAGCGCAGCCCGCCACATTCTAATATATATCTAGACTTTCACGTTACCAAATAACCGTCGAGCCTATTTACTTTATGATTACCTCCGAGATTTCCTGAACCCGGCTTACGCGGTCGCACGATCGCTATAATGACTACTATATAGGCTATGGCTTCTATCGTGTTTACTATTACGATGCCGTATATATTGAGTTCTGATTAGGCGAACTGGAGGCGCAAAACTGGGTTCTTATTAGGGGGTATTAGTTTGGTGTGTCTTGTTTGGTATTGTTTTCGAACCCCGGAGAGTAAGGGCAGGATGTTTGAAGATTTAGATATTTTGTTTGAAAGGAAGGTGCCAGCACGGAAATTTAAGGATTATGATTTGTTGGCTGAGAACCACGAAGAGAGCCCGGTCAACGTTTGAGATGTTACGATAGGCTTTTGGTTTAGAGAGGAGAATGTGATAGACCTCTTTTTTTTTTTTGTCTTTTTTAGGATCAGGATAGATTTATTGCAATTTTTCAAGAGCACCATCTAACTGGAACTCTCCAGTTCAGTACTGACATACTCGCCGGCCTCGTTCTTTGCGAAATAACTGATATAAGCGCTCTGCGGCATCCTAATAAACCTAATTTTGAATTCAGATGATTAGAATTTGCTGGTTGAGAAACTTCTGCTCATAGACTTGAACTTTGACGAGAGTTTGAACAATTTCCTGATATGTCGTGAATAATTATTCGTTTTTAGTAGGCTGGTGAGACTTCTCTCTCTGTTTTGAAGAGCTTTTTGTTGAAGAATTACCCGCTCCAACGGCGACGTACATCAATGTATCGTCTTCGAACTTGTGCGAAGGAAGAATCGGTGCTGTTATACCGCCCATCGTTAAGTCTGCCAGGTTTGGAAAAGATGCATTCTCGACATCCAGGTTAGGATTAGTTGGCCTGGAATCATTCCTTTCGGCCATCTCAAGTCTAAGTTCCTTGTCAACACTGGGTCAACACTGTCAGCGCTTATCCTCATAGGAGTTCTTCTGGACTTAGGTCAACCCAGGCTGACCTTCGTGGTCTGATTACCTGATGATCCCACACTCGACATCCGTGAGGCAGTTATCTCATCACCAAATCTGGACAATCGCTTCCCAATCACAACTCGAGTGGAAAAGTACACGAACCGTTGATCTGCTTCAAGCTGCAAACAGTTTATCTCTAAAATGATTTTTTTCCTGTTAGGGCTGCAGATTTCGTGGTCGGTATCGAGGGGAACATGAAGTTCTGCCAAACAAGCGGATTCTGGCCGAGATGGACATGCGCCGTGACGGCGCCACTCTCGTACAGCCTCACATGAGTCAACGAGGCGGAGAGCAAACGATGTTAGGGATTTTAACGGGGTGGAAGAAATCTTAGGACGGTTTGATTAATCGGTTTGGACGATTGAGGCACAACCCCACAATAGAATAGAGGAAATACACGTTTTCTGTTTGGGCGGCCTTCAAGTCGGATCATCCCATCACGTTCCAGACTTTCCTCTGCAAAACAGAATCTCAACCTGATGAGGGGGGGAGATTTAACCATGATCAGTTGAAATAATTGATTCTGAAAAAGGAAAACTTTTAGAGGTTCTTCATTTTGGGGTTTCAATTCATCGATTTCAACTCCGCCGACTTGATGAACAGCCTCTGTTCTTAGCCCCTCGCACCCACCAAAATGTTCAGGCCCGTACTTTTGCATTTGTTCCAGGCTGAATCCATACTGAGATATCCTCAAAATCAAATATCAGCGTCGATGTAAAGAGATCTACGAACATCTGTCAGAGTGAAGAGGTTCTGCCAAGAATTGGCTATATCCTGCGAGCATTCATCAACCCATTTTTCATCATCTAACTCGCCGTGTTATTATAGAACCTATCTGGTTCCTGGGATTCAGGGACATGAAGGAAGGCCAACTTTGCAAATTCTCCACTATCCACATAGTCTCCTAGCGCGTCCAGCTCCAGGCCCTTGGGTATAACCCTTGATTTCGTCTTCGGATTGAACGTGAATGGCTCCTCTCTTTCACCAGTCAGTTCCCGAATCTTATCATCGACCCTATACTTGAAGTCAATTGTAGCCTTCATTGCACAACGAACAACAAAATTATCATCCGGGAACTCATCGCTGCGCTTGATAACAATAACAACCCCGAACGAATCGACCACCCCCCGTTTCTGACTTGGATTTTCTTTGAAGTTCCACCAAACAATATCCTCTCCTTGCCTTCCGCGTCCCCCCGATTCTTTCTTGCCAGCTTCAAGGCTCATTGCGAACTTCTGCTCTTTATCCTTCGTCTTTTCCTTGACGGCCTTGGCGGATAGTTTGACATATTCCGGCCCACCCTCAATGGCTGCTTCCTTTGAAGAGTTCTCCCCATGACTCTCAACCGACTCATCTAATGTAATGCTTCCCTTATGTAGTGGCGCGAAGTCCCTAACATAAGGTTGCTCCCACATATCCCCCTTTCCTTCTCCTATATTCTCAAACTTCAATTCGAGACGAAAGTGTTTGTAGCGTCTGGTGGCGGAGCTGTTGCTGTTGGATAGTATGACCCGGAAGACAAGGAGAGTAGCTGGCGTTGAATCTTCCTTACTGTACTTGCCGTGTATAGCGTGCAACCATCGTAAAGTAATGATGAAGCCAGATGACTCGCGCTGCCACATTAGTTTTTCATCGTCGGATTTGAGCTCGGCAGTGGCTTTAGATTCGGAGACGAAGAGAGGAAGATAGAGATCAGAGTCGACGCCGGCGGACATAGTGGTAGGAGGTTGAAGGCGGGGAATCTGGAATCGGCAGTGAGGGGTCCCTCTGATGATTCTTTTAGATAGACAAATGAGTAGCTTTAATGATAATAGGCAGATGGCGGGAGCAGAGGGAGCATGAAATGTTGAACACTTGAGGCGATGTTTGAAGCAATTGTCAATCAAAGCGGATCAAAGATCAAGCAAGAATGCGACACAAGTACTGGGGAGCTGAAAGATCCGGCTTGGGAAGAAGCATATTAGATTTGCGGCAAAACGAATCATGATGGCCCGATTGGCAGCTTTCCTTCCCGTGTCGCTGTTTTATCGAACAGGGATTGCGCAAGCCACAAAATTGGCAATGCTGGTGAGGCTGCCGGAGGATGCTCAATTGCCATGCGGGCTTTTCCGCACCACACACTCTATGGTAGTTTCAGAGTGGAGTCTCTAGGGTGTTATTCAGCCTCAGTCCCGTCTCAATTTGCTTCGACAATGCTTCTTTTGTTTGAGTCGGCAAGAATGCCATTGTATCGCCTCACTGCATCATTCCCTTCTACTTTCGAGGAATCTCAAAGTAACAAGAAATTCCATATACAGTAACACATGGCTCATCAGCCTCCTCCAGTCTCCCGGAGGACAAAGCCGGGAGCAGCACTTCATCTCGTCGTCGCACAGGGCACACTCGAAGACGTACGGAATCAGTTTCAAATTCCTACCAATCGGCCTAGGGACAAATCCGAATGGTTGAAGCTGCTGAAGGTTTCTAAAACTTCTGAGACGACGAGCGACGAGAAGCGACGTTACTTAATCACAGAGCTAGAAAATACACCCTTAATGCTACGGGAGGTTTTCGACCTGGACATGTGGAAGCGGCGAGACGACCTCATCGAGGAGTCACCTCACATCGCTAGGCTCATGTTCGAACAATCCGATCACCTTTTCCCAACAACAGCTGAGAATTCGACTCTCCTGGAGGCTGCGTCCCGAAAATCTATCCCAGTTTTGGATTCAATGGTATTGAGGTTGAGAAATTCCGATTCAGAGACGATAAAAAGGCTTTTGGAGACTATCGACAAGGACGGGAACTGTGGTTGGAAAGGGGGGCTGGTCAGGTGATATAGCCGAAGCCCCTAGGTCGATAGGTCTATAGTTGAATAAGCTATAGTAGAATATAATATATTGAAGAACTTGAAGACTATCTAGAGAGGGATGAAAGCCTTTTATATATACTACTTATAATATATCTAGAAGCTTCTATAGTAGTGGCAAAGTCACGTGACTTTGCCGCTTGGAAATGTCTAGAAGGTTCTAGTATTTACTAATACTATAGCTATAGTAGTATATAGATATTTCTAGAATGTACTAATTATAAATCAAGCAACAGGAACAATGCTCTGCAACTCCTAGTCGACTCGGCGCAACCACGGCACTTTCAGACTATCAAAGAACTAGCCAAGCTACGGCCTGAGATTGCAGAATTCAAATCTGGATTCAAGAAACTTACTCCCTTGCATAAAGCTATTGAAGACGCTGTCTCCATCTCAAAAGGAGCCTCAGTTGGAACCGGTCTTATTACGATCTTGATCGGAATATATCCCAAAGCACTCCTTGTTCGAGACAAATTCTTCAAGCCGCCATATTCACGGATCAAAGAGGCCGAAGTTGATACGCCCGGATCTGAAGAGTTTGTGGAGTTGAGATGTTTGTTAGAATCTTCCATCTTTAGTAGCTTTGCGGGAAACATTGCCCATCTAAGGAAGGCACTGTATAGTTCTGATGGTACGTTCAAATTTCAAGCTTTTTTATATTTTCGTGACCACTAACAGTGACAGAAATTTGTAAGTGTGATCTCTGCAATTAAAGATTGTCGGCTTATTTGTCGTAAGGCAAGGAATTGGCTTTGGACCTCTCGGATTTTGATCTCCCTACGCACAACTTCTCGCATTTTGTCAGAGCTCTAAACAAACGTGGCCAGAAGCGCCTGCAGTTCGAGTCTTCATTGGTTTATTTACAACTTCCTAATTTCAACAAATCTCCTGGCTTAGACTTTCATGAGGATTTGCCTCGACTTTTTGACTGGTTGCGGAGGCAAGGAGTGAAGACCATGTATGACCTTAGGGTTCCCGACAGCTTCTCTAACCCTGTTCCGGACGAAACCATTGAAGAATTGCTTCACGAAAATTTCAAGATATGGGAGTTTGACTGGAGAAAACTCGACTTATCCATCGATGTAATAGAAGTCGCAGCGAAGGATGTCAAGCGTCTACATCTTTATACTACCGGTAACTGGCCTGTGCTGTTTTATTGGGCGACATCAAACATACGACGAAAGCTACTAGAGGTATGCAGGCCCCTGAACCTCAATCATTCACATGATTGGCTGACTATAAGTGAAGCTAGAAGAACTTACAGTAACATTTATCGAGGTTGAGGTAAGCGGATGCCATTTTGCATGCCAACTCCACTGACTGTTCCAAAGGGAGTACGTACCAAAGAACGGCTTAAGAAAGCGCAAACGGACTTCTTGACATTGTGGAATCAGCACGAATTTAATTCTGGCATCCTGAAAATGGTGGACATACAGAGACTTGAGATGTTCACAAAAACGGACGATTATCGACCTCGGGAGAGCCAAGCGTGAGTGATCCAGAATGTTCCAGTTGTTCGAGTCTGACCACCTTTGGAACTAGAAATTATACTGTGGCGAAGGAATTAAAGCTTTCCCATGACTTTCTTCGGAGCATAGCGAAAGCACAAGAGATCACAGCGTTGCACAGCAGTCATACTCAACCCGTGAAGGTGGCGATTATCGACAATGGGGTCGACCAAATACTCAGCAGCTTGTCGAAGAATATCACGAAAGGCCAATCTTTTGTTGAACGATATACAACGACGGAAAACAGAGAAAGCCCTTGGTGGATCGCAGCAGATCCGCATGGTACGCAGATGGCTTCGTTAGTGTTGGATGCGAACCCTTGCTGTGAACTATACATCGCTAAGGCCGGGCGGTTTCGGAAGGACCTAAAGTTGTCAAATGTTGTTGAGGTAAGGCTGCCTTATAATACCAAGCCTCCAACTATGTGCTAATGTTTTTAAGGCAATCGAATGGGCCGTTGACCAGAAAGTGGACATCATATCCATGAGCTGGGTTACGCATGAGGAATGTCCAGATCTCAAAAAAGCAATCGACAGAGCCAACAAGAAAAATATCCTTGTGTTCTGCTCCAGAGCGGATAAAGGCAATCTTTCCCAGAAGGAGTATCCTGCTGATTTCGACACGACCATCACTGTGTCAGCAACAGACAGGATGAATGTAGAAAGGAAACATTCTGAAAAGTCGGACTTCTATGTCGTTGGCGAAGACATACTGGCCGATGGTCCATCATATTATCATATGATGGATGGGGTGACATCCAATAGCGTTGGCCCAGCGGTTTCCGGCTCGTCTGTGGCAACAGCGCTTGCTGCTGGTTTGGCATCGCTGATTATCGCGTATGGCTCATGTGTGAACAAGGATGCCTATGGAAATCGCCGCTTCATGAGAAGAGCCAAAATGGTTGATCTCATGAAGACTTATATGTGCCCGGGTGGTGCAAACTACATTCAAGCGAGCTCATTCGGTCCCGGTCTTGCAGATGAAAATCTCGACAATGTTGAGGTGCAAAGGGCGTGGGCGGTGGACCATTTTAGTAGCATGTAGACATCAATTGCGTGCGTGTAATGACGGGAATGGAAGATCTTATATATTTATCGGGGATTCTTCCACAAAGGGACGTGTTCCAAATACTGTGCCAGCCAGCAACATTGATCCACGAACATCCAGTGCACTCATACAAATCACGGCAAGGTAAGAGAAGGTTCATATAAGCAGCCCAAATGCACATAGAATTGCGCTGTAAGTAAATGCGACAGCCTTTCCTAAGAACACAGGTAGTTTCCATGCATGAGTTTTTGACGTGAAAATAAAGTCTTTCATGAGTAAATAGTTCATCTTTGGAATGTTAGCCGGAAATACCATAATACGACAGCGCCCAGGACAAGAGACCATGAATGTGATGGAAGAAGTGTCTTTGCTTTCTCGAATTGTTTCTGGATGCTTGAGGAGGAACATGGTCACTTGGAGAGGTTCTTGTAAGACCTGATTCAGAGTACTCACGCTGGAGGGGTAACGAGAGGAGAGGGCATGATGAAGGGGCTGCAAAATGGGGTGGCCCACTTATTTATTTTCCCCTTTATGGCTCCTTTCGGCTTGATTTGTGAAAGACTAGATGTTAGCTGGGACGCGTTCATGTATTTTGGCAGTCAGCGCCAACGCTCCACTTTTCTAAGTTTCCCGTCTCGCTCGGAATTCTTCTCAGGGCATCGATGCCGAATTAGCTTCAATACTAGAGTTGCCCAACAGCTGCTGAAAAAGAAAGAGGAAAGAGATACTCTTTGTTTCGGGGGGACGCGGGAACTCCAGCCTCAGCGCCTAGGCCCACCGCATGATTGGTACCAAACAACTGCCGCTTTAATGATAACGCCACCTTGAAACACCCACCTTTCTGCAACTCGTAAGATTTTCCGAGGGCTTTGTTCAGCCTGCTGGACAGAAACACCAAGATGGAATGTCATCTCTCAACGGCCAACGAACTACAGCATCTGGGCTATCTCATGTATCGAGGGTCGATTGAAGGCGCGCTGGATGGCAGTTAAGTTCCGACAATGGTATCCCGAGGCTCCCTCAGTGAAAGCGTGCTCCGTTCTCCGGTCAAAGGACTGTCTCGCAGATCAACCATGGAAGAGTCGTCTAGTGAGGCTGGAACTGATGATGATATTCCTCAGCATGGCCTTATAGAGGTTGACAGCCCTTCCACAGCAAAGGTTGAGTGAGTTGAATCAAGATCCCGTCCTTGAGGAATGCTGCAATGCTAATACGCACTGAAAGCATTATCTTTGTCCATGGCTTGAAAGGCAATTCTAGAGATACGTGGCAATCTTCAACGAATAAGAGGCGAATATTCTGGCCGAAAGAGCTATTAGCCAGAGATCTCAATGATGTCCGCATCTTGAGCTTTGGGTATGAGGGCAATAAGCTGTTGAAAAGGTCGACGTTTCTTGAGATCACAACACAACTCGCTCAAGAGATGCTTGCTACCCGGAAAGAATTTGCAGCAACTCGCCAGATAATTTGGGTCGCGCATAGCCTCGGGGGGGTTCTTGTAAAAGCCGTGAGTCAGCTTCACAATTTGTGGTCCCTCTTCTAATAAAACCACCCAAGGTCTTACAGTACTCCCAGAGATGGAAGCGTGAGAGTATTACATCGGGACTATCCAGCATTTTCAACGCCACTGTTGGGATTGTTTTTCTAGGAACTCCCCACACAGCTTCATCGGCAGCTTCTTGGTTGAACTATGTTCAGCTGGTGTCCGGGGGAGCTTATTCGGTCGATTCAAGCCTTGTCAAGGATGTATTACAAGACTTTCAAGAGTCTGCGGTGGCCTTTCGTGAACTACTTGATCAGCGGCAAATAAAGATCGTTTCATTTTATGAGACGAAACCCACTTCGACGAACCAGGGTCTTGTCAAGGTACGTCAACGGCCTTCCCTGCTATGCACATAATAGCTCATTAGTATGTCTCCATGAAGGTAGTCGATGAAATGGCTGCTCTGGTTCATCCTCTAGAGTCGACATACTTTCTCGATGGGAATCATAGAACGATGTGTAAGTTTACGGACCAATATCAAACAGGGTACATCCAAGTCCGAAGGGCAATCAGAGACATTATACAAGACGGTGTAGCATTACAAGGTGCGACACGCAGGCTCTCACGCCACTAAATATTAACCACAAACAAGCAGCCTCAAATTGGGACCAGAGACCTCCCTCAGACATGCTCTCATTGAAGTTGGGCCTTGAAGGTAGGTCTGGAGCTCTTTACAAGCGAACCTAGAACTGACCGCCAACAGGCAAATTAGGAAGCCGCCAAGACAACGGTAGCATAAGTGATGATACAGGTACCTTCGGAATGCCAAGCATTAGTTCCGCAGGTCAGAATCTCTAACTCGCCTATCTTGCGGAGCGCTCTAACCTTGGCTTAGATCAACTTATTCTTTTTCGGCGTGCTTTAGGATTGCAATCACCAAGGTGGCAACTTCTCTCGAAACGGCTTCCTGGAACATGCGAATGGATCAAAGACTCGGAAGCTTTCAAAAACTGGTCACAGGATTCCGGCAAACTGTCAAAGCCTTTTCTGTGCATTACTGGCTTGCCTGGATCTGGAAAGACATTTTTAGCTGCTTATATTGAGCAAAAGCTGAATTCAGACCACAAGTCTGCTCTTATTCCCAAAACGCCATACATTCTGAGCTTCTTCTTTGAGTTCAAAGAAATGTCCAACGGGTCTGTTCTAGCCCTTGTCCGATCACTTATATCTCAATTGCTAGACGTAAACCGAGGCTTGATTCTCCAGATTCCGTGGAAACCAAGTAACTCCCATCCCCAGGATCTGAAAATACTAATGGATATTCTCCTCACTATTTTGCGAAACTTAGAGCATCCAGTTTTCTGCATCATAGACGGCTTGGATGAATGTGAGGAGGATTCTTTGGGAACTTTGATAAGCTTCATTGACAACATTTCATCCGCTTCAAATGTCAGAACGGTTTTGACATACTGTCAAAACTCCCTAATCGACAGAAGAATTCAAGGCAGCGAGATAAAGTCTTCCATGGAGTTTATATCTCTTCACAACTCAAACGATACGGATGTCATCAGATACACGTCGAAGGTATGCGCTGAATTCACGAAGAGCAGAAGCCTTCCACCCAGCCTCGCAAAACAGCTTTTGGTGGCTATGGAGGATAAGCATCAAGGACGTTTTATTTGGGTCACATTGGTTCTACAGGTTCTTGGACGGTTAGAAAAGCTGTCAGAGATTAGAAAATTTCTCGAAGCTTTACCATCTGATCTTGATACGATCTACCAGCGCGTTCTCAACTGTATCAGGCCCGACAAGAAAAACAACATATGCTGGAGCCTTTATTTTCTCCAACACGCTACTCGACCATTGAGTGTGAGCGAGCTTAGTATGATTTTGGCAATAGAAGAGAGCATGACGGTAGTCTCAGAGGTCATGGATAATGTTGTGATTAGTCTTAAAGATGATTTGAGGATGGAACTAGGACATGTGCTGGTTATTGAGGATGGAAACATCTTCTTCGCTCATCCAGATATCGGCCAATTTGTTGGCCAGGGTACGACCAAGCCCCCCGGCGAGGACAAAGACAGCGACGATGTCCCATCACTGCACAGGGTCGAAGACGTTGCGGACACCGTCGATAGAATCGAGAACCAGGATGGCAAGGATATTACGAAACCTTTGCCTAAAAGGAACCAGGCTACGAAATCCTCATCGAAGGGCGAAGGTCGTAAATGGACGATAAAACCTCTACTAAAGGATGGCTGTGGGAAAGGAATCAGCACAGAAGAGGTACACTACCGACTTGCTTCTGCATGTTTGACCTACTTGGTAATGGAGGATCTCCTGGATGGATTACCACAAGACCTTCGAGAACTTCTTAAGAGCAATTCCAATTGGGATGACCAGCCCCTTTCGGCTGTGGAGGCAGGTTACCGGCGAATATTTACGACGGTTCCCCTTCTAGAATATGCCTGTTACTTCTGGCCGTATCATCTCTTGAAGTCTGGCAAGAAGGCAAACATGCTTCTTCGCTTGTCAACAAACTCTTCCAAAAGAATACCGAATATCCTTTCTGGCAGAATCTTTTTCGTGGTTCGCCCTCTGCACCAGCTCATTTCCCGAGAGGCGATTCCTCATTAGAAATTCTGTCGTCGCTGAACTTGACAGCATTTCTCCCCAAGGTTGAAAAACTGGAAACCCTGTCCATAGCTCAAGCATTAAATACGGCGGTCAGAACCTCGGCTCTGGAGACAGTTAAATTTCTGTTGAAGCATGGTGCTGACCCTCGGGGGCGCGATGAGCGAGACAAAACTGCCGTTGCATTGACTCTTGAGTTTACTGATCCGCAAAAGATGCGACAGATTCTGGAAATCATAGCTAAACACACGAAGGCGACTTTTGATCTGCAACCACTCCTCCAGACTCCGGATACGTCTAGTGCCTGGCTTGAATTACACGACATCGTGCGATCAAGGAACTTAAAACGCTTGAGTCATGTCTTGGAATCCTACACAAAGAACGGTCATGATTTGAACAAGCCAGATGCTTCCGGATTCTCATTTTTGCACTACGCGACCGAGGGACGATCATGGCCGGTGGTTGAAGTCCTCCTGGAAGCCGGTGCAGATCCAAGTGTCAAGGACCAGAAAGGAAGAAGCTGTTTACATTTCGCTGCCGAGAAAGGGAATGTAAAGATAGCTCAAGGATTGCTCGAATTTGGGGCAGATATGGACGCGAAAGATAACTCGAACCAGACGGCAATGCATTACCCGGCTATGAAAGGGTCTTCCGACATCACGAAGCTGCTTGTCGAGTGGAGGGCGGATATATCTCCAAAAGACCGTAGGAGGCAGACACCAATGCATTTTGCGGCCGGTTCCGGGAATATCACAGTTGTCAAATTTCTCGTGGAATGCGTATCCAAGATCTCAGAGCTGGACAGTAAGCTTCGAAGTCCTTTGTTCATTGCGTGTATCAACGGAAGAGTTCCTACAGTAAAGCTCCTAATGGAGTATGGATCCGATGGCTTCATCCCGGACATCCAAGGACAGACCCCGCTACACGTTGCCGCCATCAATAGCTTCATTGACATAATGCGACTCCTACTTGCAGGTGGAGCGAATCCATCTCCCAAAGATAATCGAGGACGAACACCACTCCACGAGGGTGCTTTCTGTGGAGGAGAGAAAATTGTTGAGCTCCTGCTCCAGTACCAAGCTGACCATAGAGTGCAAGATAATGAAGGACGAACCCCACTTCATGATGCATGCAGGTCTTGCAATGATTCGGAGCGCGTTGTACAACAGCTTTTGGAGAAGGGTAATAACTACCTTGTCGCAGACCACCAAGGCTGTCTCCCAATTCATTATGCGGCACGTTATGGGAAGACGGTGGTGACAGAACAGCTGCTAGAAGCAGTGGCACGTACAAATCCAAAAGCACAAGTCGTATCTTCCGCATACCTCAACAGTCAAGACCTTCAAGGTCAAACACTACTGCACATGGCAGTGCGTGTGGAGCATGATGCACTTTCAATTCTCAAGTTGCTAGTTGATCACGGCATCAAGCGAGAATTGAGGGACATCAACGGCAAAACAGCTCTACAACTAGCGGTGGAGTTGAAGCGCAAAGATGCTATCATATTTCTGATGGGTTCAGCGCAACCTCCAAAAGAACAACCTTCAAAGGGTAATCATAAATACGTCTACACGCCATCGAGTGCTTATTCTGCATACACATACACGCCATTACTGCCCAGCGAGACGAGCCGAGTTTTGAGATTGCATCCTCCTCGGCGCGAGGATAAAAAAATTCTCGAAGATGACCCAATCGTGTGTTCATTCACACCTCTAGCACTGTATGAATCGGAGGACGGCCATTTGAATTCTGCAATCGAATATGAGGCGTTGTCTTATTGGTGGGGTACCGATAAGCCACGGACAGAAAATGAGATTAAGATATTCCACTGGCGACGTGGGCTGGATTCCAAATATCCCATTTTCCGCATCAACCCACTTTACGTTCGCTCAAATCTGTATTCGGCGCTGCGGCAGCTTCGACACCCGGACAAAGTTGTGACTTTGTGGGTGGATGCCCTTTGCATTGACCAGCAGAGCAAACACGAGAGATCTACACACGTCATGAAGATCAAAGACATATATGCGGCTGCATCTCAGGTTCGGATATGGCTTGGCCCTAGCAATGAAATGAGCGCAAAGGCTTTCTCCTTCCTGTCTCTCGAATCCAGCGTTCGGCATTGGTCTCAAACCGACCCGACCAAACCCCGATCCAGGCAAAACTCCAGCAAAGATAATGGCTTGCGCCGAGTTGACCCTCATATAATCTCAAGCCAAAGACAGGAAACCCGACCCAGATTTCCTCCTGTTCAGACCCAGGAGCAACCCTTGACCCTAATTCCCGAGTCACCCGAGCCCTTGGAGAAACAGGATTGTATAGTGCTCGAATTAAATCCTCCCGGTATACTGGACTCAGATGGCAGTTCCATTGAGGAGCATGTTCATGCGCTCGCTGCTCTACTGAGAAATCGTTGGTTCACTAGACGTTGGATTCTCCAAGAAGTATTTTTCGCGAAAAATGTTGTGTTGCAATGCGGCAGCTACGAGGGTAATTGGAATCGATTTCTTGACACTATATCACACTTGAACGAAATGACAAACACCCACTTCCCACCCACCGAACAGGCTTCCAGTTTCTTCAACCTGCGGTTGTCGGGTGCTACTACTTTAGCCCTCGTTTCCATGCTGCGATCTAGCGCCTCTGGAAGATCTGCGACGCCGAAACAAACCGCAGCAGAAACTCGAGAGGCAGAAGACATAACGCAGCGGCACTCCCATGTGATTGACGCATCTACTGGAAGTCTCTTTGATCCCCGCTACTCGCTAGCTCGGCATAAGGCTTACTGCTTATGCATGCGTGCTGGTGTACATGGCACAGTAGAAAAAGCATGGAAGAATTTGTCGCTAGAGAGCTTGGTTCCTACACTAGTTCATTTCAAAGTTTGGGATCCACGAGATGCGATCTACTCTTTGCTGGGTCTCGCAAAAGATAAACCGAATCACTGGAGTGGCATCGACGGAGCGAACTGGATTTCCCCTGATTATACGAAACCCTTTGTCGAGGTTTTTATCGAATTTGTTAGGTATTGTATCATGTCTAGCAAGTCATTAAACGTCATCTGTAGACCTTGGGCCCCCAAGCCCCAAAGGAGAGTCTCTCCGGATTTTGCATCACTCGTTGAAACTTTCCGCAAATTCAAAAATGAAGGCGAAAAAGCAATTGAACTGCCAAGTTGGATCATTCCAGCATCCAATGGACCTTTCGGCACCGAGGGATTGGAAAGTAGATCTCATGGAGATAGCCTTGTTGGTCTTCCTGAGCTCTCTCCTTATAATGCCTCTAAAGGAAAGCTACCATCAGTCAAATTTCCCTCCGTGACAAGAAAACTATCACTGTATTTTAATGGGGCAATGCATGTGCGAGGACGAAGAATCGCAGCCATAGCAGATATTGGTCCACGGGCAATTCAGGGAATGATATTCAAAGAGAACCTTGAAATGATGGGCTGGTCATCAGGCCATGATGGGCCATCCAGAGAATTGGATACCCAGGACAGGTCAAGCGAGTCCATATCCTTGACCGATGTTCCGGATCAGGTCTGGCGAACACTTGTTGCAGACAGAGGACCGGCGGGGCAACCTGTCGAGGACTGGTATAAGGACGCGTGTCGCGAATCTATTTCAAAATGCAACAGTATGGGGGATATCCACACCAGCGCACTAATTGCTAAAGGAGAGGAAAACTCACAACTAGTTCAATACTTGAAGCGAGTACAGAGCGTCATCTGGAATCGGAAATTCTTCAGGACAGAGAATTCCCAAGTTGGAGTAGCACCTGGCAGGGCCTTTTGTAGCGATATCGTGTGTATACTTTGGGGTTGTGATGTCCCCGTTCTTCTTCGTAGGTTTAGGAATGGGGGCGATGCTGAGCAATTTGAGCTTATTGGCGAATGTTACGTTTACGGATTAATGGATGGGGAGGCGTTGGAAATGTTTGAGGGCCAAGCTGATCAGGAGTTTGTACTGAGATAAGAAGAACTTATCGTGGGTTTCTAATACATTTACTACCCGTGGTAGGTTTGATTGGGTTTATGGGTACCAATGTGAACGTATTGGTACCCTCAGGATGCTCAGGCTCTGCTCAGGCCTGCTCAGGTTAAAGAAGTAGTTGCTCACGTCCGCAGACTGAAACGGAACCAGCGAAAGAGAAAATTAATCCTGAGTCTATGAGCATTGCGCGTGGTGACTTTTAGGTGAACTAAGTTGTAACATGCTTTTCAACCTCATAATTGAAGCTTTTGTCTTCTATTCTGATACGTCTCGACTATTTAATTCCAAACATCCAAGTATCTCCTTGGGCGACTGAGCTGCTTAGGTAGATATTGTATGAAACCATACATTGGAAAATTCGAAAACTAATGTGTGTGGTACTGAGTGAAAATGGGAATTGAAGGGTGGGCCTCAAAGATGATCGACAGCCTTGCAAACACTCTTACATAAGCAGCATCGCCTAAATTTGCTTTGCATCCTAACACAAAGCGGTAGCGCGTAATTGTTTTTAGTCTACCAGCCTGTACAGAGAGCATGTAAGATCAATTGACTTCAAATTTTGATGCAACAAACCTCGTATTAGCGCTATGGAAGCCCTGGGAGCGGCAGCGACGATCGTGCAACTGATTTCCTTCACCGGCGAAGTCCTGGCCTCGGGCTATGGATATCTCAAGAAAGCAAAAAATGCCCCGTCCGAGATCAGGAGCCTATTACGAGAGACATCAATTTTAAATACCCTACTCGACCATTTGCAGGAACTTGTTGGTGAACAGAACAACAGCAATGCGAAGAGCGCGGTAATGGCACTCGAGAGCTTTGGTATCTTTGAGGACTGTGAGAGATTGATGAAGATTGTGGAAGAAGGCATTAGGTTTTGTGAGCGGATTAAAGGCCAACAATTTAGGAATTTGGGTAAGAGAATCGCGTGGCCATTCAAGGAGAAGGATACGAAAGATACTATGGCGCAACTAGGGAGACTGAGAGAGGTGCTGAGTGCGGCTGTCGCTGTTGACTCGGCGCTTACGCTGCATAACCTGGAAGCAGTTCTGGGATCAATTGATCATAACGTTCGGGAAACTATGCAAGTTATAACGTCTCTGTTGGTAAGATTTCATTGAGATTTAGATGCCGCTAATACAACTTAGGGATGGATTGGTAACCATCCAAAGCGGGTTGACTGATGTCAAGCTAACAACTTCTATGGGTGCAGAGGACATCTCCTTTATGAAGTCTATCCTCAGCTCAAAGTTGGAAGAGGAGGAGCGCATTGCCATCCGAAGGTGGCTCCATCCAGATGGCATCGATTCTGAACCATCTTTCAAGGCTGCCTTGAAAGTGAGACATGCAGATACCGGGCAGTGGTTATTAGCCTCTGAGATTTTCCAGGAATGGTCGAATGGCAAGCACCATCGTTGTATTTGGCTTTATGGAATAGGTAAGGATCGTGTTTATCATTCAAAGTAAAATGGAAGGAAAAATAACAAGCATGAATAGCTGGATGCGGGAAGACAGTATTATCGTAAGTAGACCGGTCTTTTAGTGTAATATGTTCTGACAGGATGTAGTGCCACGACAATCGAGTACCTGCTTCGAAGTTTAGATTCGAGCTTATTCCTTGTACTTTACTTTTTTTGCGACCATCAGGATCCTGCAAAACAATCTTTCCAAGATCTACTTCACATAATTATAAAGCGACTTCTGGATCAAAGCGACCAGTGCTTTTTAGATGCCGAGGGCTGGCGTGGGGAAAAGTTTCCTGAGCCCAAGTCACTCGCCCAACCGCTTACTTGTCCGGAATATATTGAACTTATTCATAGATTGACAACGAGATGGGAGACTGTTGCTCTAGTGGTAGATGCGCTTGATGAGTCGAATGACTTATATGCTTTTTTGGCCGGGTTAGAAAGTCTCATGGAAGGCTCTAACATTAAATGCTGTTTGACTACTAGGCATAACGTGGAGCTTGTGAAAGGGGATTCACTGCTTTCAGGGTATCGGCTCGCAGTTGTAGACCACATGCGTGATGATATAAGGCTTTATCTTGAGGGGGAAGTAGAGAGCCGCATTGCGCGAAGGGTTTTGAAACTGAGGGACCTCAATTTAAGTTCGTCTATCGTAGAAGTGTTGAAGGAGAAAGCAGACGGAATGTAAGGCTCTCCCCGACTATATGGGCTATATCTGATGAAACAGGATCTTAATTGCGAAACTACAACTGGAATACATCTGTAAATTCAAGTCGGACCGATGCATTAAAGACGCCCTAGCCAGACTACCAACTGATGTATACCATACGTACGACGAAATTCTTCGGCAGATATGTTCCAATAAACCCGAGGAGCTCGAGGATCTTAAAAAGATCCTTCAATGGTTAGCGTATAGCATGGTCCCGTTAACACTAGAGCAAGTTGCAGAAATTGTGTCGATCCGACCGGGAGATCGTAAGCTAGACCAATCCGGAATTCCTACAGATTTACAGGACTTAGTAGTATCTCTTAGAGGCCTTGTTGTCCCACATCTACAAGATACTACAGGGAACGTATATAGGGACCTTAGGGGTGACCATCTGGTTGTCATCACCCTTACTCACTATTCTGTTGTGGAGTATTTGAAATCTGGTGAGATGGATCCGGATCTTCGCAAATTGTTTCCCATGGATCCAGCAAGTATTCATCATGATATTGCGAGGACTTGTATTCAATATGTTGGATTCGAAGATTTTGTTCACCCAATTGGACATCCCGGAAGCAGTTATGTGTATGGTATACCAGAAGACAGTTTTAATACTAGAGACGATGCAAGTAATCTCACGTACTCTACTCAAGGTAAGTGTGTTAGATCGTGGCGAAAGAATGGAATGGAGAGTCTGTGGAGAGAAGACCAGGAGGTTCAGTCTGTGGATTATGGTAACATATACTAAATCTTCCGTCAGAATCTCAAAGTACACGACACTCGCCTTCAAGGCCGGATATCCTGGGTACACAAACATCGAAGCCTGCTACGCCCGTCCTTGAGATAATGAATGTTCCTGGCATGGACCTAAATAGACCCACATTGTATGGACAGGAAGAATTTATGGCGAGAAAAGCTTCTCCTTTGAAGCCGAACCTACATGAAGAACGCCGTCTCTTGAGGAACCGAACATCTAGCTACGCACTTTACGACTATGCTTGCCGTTACTGGGCAGATCACCTTAGACTCAGCAGTTGTGCGAAAGATCCTAATACAGAAACAATACATTTATTGTCATGGTTCCTTGGATCCTCCGGCAATGGTTGGAATTACGCATCATGGCAGCAGATGTATCATCGTGACATCATCTATTACTGCCCAGATCGCCCTCCCTTATACTATGCCATCGAATTCCAAATCCCAAGCTTGGTCTCCCTCCTCCTACACGAAGCAATCAACGTAAACACCCTTTGTGGAGGCGTAGGGGCATTACATGTCGCCGCACGATGTGGCGCCTTGAACACCGTCGAGCACCTACTGCAACAAGGAGCATTTGTAGATCTCTTAAGCGTGTCTGACCCCAAGAAAATGACTTCGATGATGACACCCCTTCACTTTGCAGCTGAAGGGGGCCACTACGAGGTAATGCAACTTCTTCTTTCCCAGGGCGCAAACCCTAATTCTAGGAATGAGTCTGGCTCCACGCCAATGTTTCGTGCTGCGCGGTCTGGCTCCCTACGAGCAATGAAAGTTCTACGAGATGCGGGGGCTAATATAAATGCACATAAAGGTGGCTTTACGCCGCTATTTGAAGCAGTTACTCAAAACCGCCCTCGAGTAGCGTGTCAACTGCTTCATTGGGGTGCCGACCCAACAATTCTGAATGAGTGGAATGAGAGCACGGTTTCACTATTGCGGGCAGCAGCACTAAATCGGGTCCCGGAAGTGGAGATGAGAGGTCAGGCTGATAGTGAGAGGGAAGTTGTTGTTACAGGGTTGAAGGGAGATATTCTGGGGATAATTGAAGAGGTCAGGAGTAGTGGTGTAGGACCTAAAGGATATGAATTTCTGATGAAGGGGTTAAAGAGGCAGTATGTGCTTGTGAAGCAGATGGAAAAGGATACAAGACCGGGTACTGAAAGGGAGAAGGATTATAGATATGCACCTGATGTAAGTCCTCCACGATTTTATATTGTGAGTACAATAATACTCACCCTATTTAGCCTTCCAAGATTGTGACAGCAGCCGACTTTAGGGATAGGGAGGAGGATGTGGATTATTTCTCATAGACTGTGTCCAAGATAAAGATCACGGAGAGGATTATATCTCAGTTTATATCAAAATATTGCTGACTCGTCTCTATTTGGGTTTGATTAGCGGTAGGAGAGCAGGTTCAACTCTGACTCGACTTTGAAGTGGGCGTTCGCTGGATTACATCCACTTTAGCACCGTGAAGCAATTAGTAAATCCGTGTCTAAATATACCGAGACAAAAGAGATGATCAATGCAATGTTTTGAAATCTTTAATAAGTAGTATGTTCTTGAATACGTATTGTCGGTACGCTGTACCGTACGAAGACAAAGGTCGTAGTGAAAGGGACATAGTGAGCGACGCTATAGCGAGCTAGCCCGATTAGGAAGGTCTGTGTAACGTAGGGCTATAAGTGCCCACAGACTTAGTACTCTAGACTATAACCAATTACAACACGATTAAGTCTTATACTATTATAGGAAGTGATCACCCCTGTGATACCAACACGTATGTTAATAAGTGATATATAAGTAAACTTTTACTACATATATGGATATGTGAATTCTTTCACGTTCTCCATATTCTTCAAGATTGTCAATAGAGTATTTAATAAAGCAAGAAATACTTACAAAAGTTATTTTGCTGTCACTGTAATTTTATCTCTTATTTATACCGTTTAAAAGAGCAGTTGTCAAAATCTAAGTTCAAAAAGGTATATATTTTGTTGGGCTAGTACGGCCGCATATTGATCACTACAAGATACTGAAATTTTGTCAATATGTATGAAAATTCTAAAACTGTGCGGCGTACATACAGAATATCTCGATCTTGGCCCAAGCGATGCCATAATACACTTCCCATTCCTTTTTTTCAAAGCATCCCGCATCCCTCGACAAACATCTTCAGCGCGGCACGTCGGGCGCCATGTTGCAGTTGGCGCTAGTCCGAAAGTGGCCCTTCGGTGGGCATTCTTATGATTGGTTTAACACACGGCACGTGAGCCTTATGTTACTAAACTTCAAAGAGAAGGCATGACGAGATCTCAGCTATTAATGGCTATGAAATCTCCTTGTATTTTCTTCTTCCTGCTTTTTCTAGCCCGCGTATGCAAATCTCTCTTAGGCCAGGCATTAATACCTCAAGCCAACAGACCAAGTCATGCCTCCTTTAAGAAAGGCAAAGCCTCGCCAACGAAAAGCATTGACAGCCATTCCTTATCAAGCCTTATCTTGCTTCTCTTTGGAAACGCTTCAGAATGAACAAATTCGTTCACGCGCTAGGTTTGATGCCCGGCGGAGACAAGAAGTGGCTATAGTTCGGAAGCGCGGTGCGTGCATGAGGTGCAAGTTACTGAAGATCAGGGTTAGTTTTATTATAACTTTCTACATAGATCTTACAACTGAGGAAAGCAGTGTGATGGAGAGGATCCTTGTCAAACTTGTATGAAGCTGGCTTCTAGAGCAGCCACAACACACGAGCGGAAGGTGTTGCAATTTTCAGATTGCATCAGAACTTCCCTGATGACAGTCAGTATTTTCGAACATGGTAAGCATTTAATTTCCTTCTAAGTTTCATATCTTATGCATATAATTGACAACTCATGCCTAGCCCTTCCTCCACCAGAGATTCAGTCCGCAATATTAGCAAAGACCGTGAATTTAAAGACCACAGCGATCAGGTTGCTGTTACCATCTCAATCGCGCCCATCTATCTCGACTCTCATAGATGCAGTTGTTCTTTGGCTCAATGGAATCGACACGTGGTTGGAGCCCACCATGTCATCGGCCGAGTTTCTAGATTTGATAAAACCAGTGACTGGCACGTTGATGGCGACCAAGTTTCAGCGTCTATTATTCGCCGAATCACATTCCCCATCGACTTCTGCGAGCCCGACTGAATCTGATTTCCAATACGTCGGCGAAATGGCAGGTCATCACTGTCTAGAATTCATCGAAGGAATGCTATCTCCACAACGGCTTTCTGCATGCTCTGGTCATGACCTCCAAATCTTCCTTCTCATCCTATCAACTAGTATATCAGCAATTTGTGACTCGCGGCCAGTGGCCTATCTTCAAAATGTCTCATTCAGCATTCCAATCTCAATCTATACGTAAACTGACATCTGACAGGATAATACCGCTGCTCCGGCGAATCAACGCTTATTTGACGCTATGCAGGAGCACATCTGTCGTACCCTGGTGCACTTTCTTATATTTATCGGATCTCGCCTCAATCTCCAAATTTCGCTTGATGCTGAGAGGTCTGTCCTCAGTAGCTCTTATAAAGCCTGGCAGACTGTACTCTTCGAGCCTCAAGCCTCTGGAGAACTTTGCTTACCTAGGTATTCCAGCGCGTGTTTCAGAGAAATTGCACCTGAATCAACGCTTTCTGAACAGACTTTATCTAAAGAGGTATTTTCGACACATGAGGCCGAGGCGCTTGGTGCAACAATCCCTGATCAGTTTTCGATTCAGACTCAGACTTGGACCGTGGACTCTTCTAATGATGCAAATCTTGATACGTAGGAAGAATTGCTGAATCTTCCATTTCCATCCCAGGAGTCGAGCCCTCTCGCCAATATAGAAGGAGTTATCGTAGAATCTGTAAGCACTCAAGACGATGCGACCTTAGAAAACCTCGTAGAAAAAAAATCAGAATGGCCCATGGAGCTTCTAGGATATGACTCAAATACGATGCTCACTCATGGAGGCGTTGTGGGCAGAACAACAACTACAACTGAAGGAGCAATTTATGATCTATTACCGGAGTTCGGAGGGCCTAGGCACGAAACTTGGTTTTCTTGTAAGTATTAAATCACGCATCTATGTACATTAGCTTACGTTCCATCAATCAGCAGATGAGCCTGAGAACGGAAAAATGCAAATCAAATTTCTTAGAGGTCCGACTGCCGCACGCCAACGCCCCACAGCAGAGCTACCAACCAGCGGAGATCGTTCCTATCAAGCGCGAAGACATGTAGCTGGAATTTGGAACAGTCCTATGTCTCAGCTCAAAGAATTCGCAGTATCAAACCGCGTCTTCAAAATTATAGCTGGTGAAGGCTAAAGTGTTGCGTATTTGCCGAGATTCGATGGAAAAGTTCAGGAATTCGAGCAGATCGTTATCGAGCTTGCTTACCCAGCCACTACCGGCAGGCCCATTATGATCGTGACATGAGATGCGGCTACAATTGGATGTTCCTAGACGGTCACGGAAAAAGGGTTTCTGGAGAGGGGTTCACTCAGCTTTAGCAATTGAGAAATCATGTCGAATCCGGACATAATATAGCAGATCTATCAAAAACTTCAGCTGGGGAGAAACCCGAACAGTACGAGCTAATCGCCCGATTAGAATAACGTTCTTGTAGGTCAGGACCCTAAGCAACGAAGAGCACAAGATTGATGATCATATACAATTTCCCCGTTGATATTCGTGAAAGCAGTTTTCATGCCAGGTTGAGATCCTTTTCTTGGCTAAAGACCGCCTATCAGGTAGATTTGCAATGAAACATTCCCAAATCTACAGAAGCATCACTATCTAATGACAAAGAATCAAAAGAGACTTGAGATATCTTGAAAGGGTATAAGCTTCCATTACGGAGCACCCTCCCGAATGAATAGGGTTTATGCCTGAGGTTGAAAAGCGCTTTGCCGGGCTAGTACTTAGTGATATATTTCTCAACTATGCACGCTCCCTCTTCCTCTACCGGCACTGCAAAGCTGCCTCCGTGATATTGCACAGCGCGACGCCCTCCAAACCCCTTAGAATCCTTTGCCAAAAAAAAAAATTTTTTGAACAAAGATATTATCAATAAACGTCGAAGATGATTTTCGGACTAAAAGTTTGATAGAGCGTTGAAATAACCAGCGCCGAAGCCAGCTATTAAGTTTGTAGATCGTTGTATCTATAACCATCATGGACAACCCCCTCCAAAGTCCATTCCTTTCCCCCAGAAGCTCGCCCTCAATTCCCTGTCATCGAAAACGCTCTCTCATCCCTTCCAATCAAGAGCGTCTCCTCCCTAATTTCTCCTTCCCTCTTACTATTCCTGCTATCTTCGCCCTCCCTGTCCGTCACCAACTTATTCCTCCTTTCCTCTCTCTCTCCTCTCTCTCCCCTCTCTCTCCCCCCTCTCTCTCCCTCTCCCTCCCCGTCCCAACCCTTACATAACTCCCCGGGCAACACCCCTCCAACCCGCATGCACTCCCGCACCAAACACACTCCCGACCCGAACAAAAATTGGCAAAAATATCTGCAGCGATACTAATATACGATTTTAAGCAATAGATGGTATAGTTATGACGAAGTCGCTATCTATTAGTATATCGGGGTTGAAGATGTCATCTTTATGGAGGATCCAGGTGAATGTGGTGATGCCGTTGGTGAAGGCGAGTAGGGTGTGAAAGGATTTGGAGGATCTAGATCCACGTAATCTTGACTTGGTTCATGGCTGAAAATACGCGGTGTTGTTGAATTTGCACCGCTGAGTGAGTATCTGCGCTTAAAGACGTAGGACAGTAGAACCAGCTGTGGGATCATCGCGCTCGAGGCCTTGGCGTGCTATTGAGATGGCGCATTCGAAGGTTAGGATAAGAACCAGTTGTGGTATGAAATTTTATATCTGGTGCTGTTGCTCTTCCAGAGGTGCAAGCACTTGTTGTGCAAAGGTATTATGGCAATGGAGATAAAGACTCGGAGAGCTGAAGAGGATTTCGGGAAGGGTCGAGGTTGATGAGCTGATGGTTGTGGTTGACCAGCTCGGGTAGGATAATGCCCCGCATTAACTTATAAATACCCTTTCGGCACTTAGCCGGATGGTTCATTGTGAAACACCATGAAGAGGAATTTCGTCTTCTTTTTTGACAGCAGAATGTTTTCTGAATGGAAACCTGAGCCGAGTGCCCAAGGAAGGTGATTTTGTTTTGCTTTCCTGAAATCCCTCAACGGGTAGACTCGAGAAAGCGCACCATTCGGTCGGCGGCTCTCCTGTTTTTCTCAATTCCCATTGCAATCGTCTCAAGGGTTCGTCCTCCTGGATATCCTCTGGGTGACACTCTCGAGCTATCAATTTTGAGTTGCCTGCAATCGGGATGTCCGATTTTAGTCGGACTCGTCCTACCACAACCGCAAAGACGATCATCAAAATTCCCAAACCGATGACCACGAGCATGGGAGTGGGAGAGTACCCGCATGAGACGAAGTACGGATTTGAGGTGTATTTGCCGGCAAGATTTCGACCATCATCAGTGATGACGCTGACGACGAATATACTCTGAGATATAAGCCAACTATAAAAGGTCAGCACTCGGAATGAGAGAAGAATGCGGGTGCCTACTGAAGCAATATTGAGAATATCATCAGCGGTATGCTGAAGCGATACGGCAACTGCAGAAGATGCGTGCTTCGTTGCGCACCCTGTGGGACACCAGAGACACGAAGACCTTTTCGATTGAGGGCAAAGCCATCCCACTCAGCGGCGGAGGCCATTGCTGTTAGACAGCTGTTGTATATATAATACACTAATGATAGAACTGGCTGGGCTAAGTTGGCTATGAGCGCATTCTCGACTACACCGCTGATACCAGTGGCAGAAAGCGACCAGGAGTAGATAATCGTTCTTGGGTCAGCGGCGCCAAACCCAAGGGACCAGATATGCCTTTTATCAGAGGCATTATTCACACCATAAGCCGGCAATATCGCAACGAGCAAGACTGAGCCAACGTATCTGTGATTGTTAGCATTTCAATGGTAAGACTACCAGAAGACATACATCCAGAAGCAAGTATACCATCTTCTGTTGCTGACAGCAACCATGCGAATTCGTTTTGGTATGACGGGTTTTCCATTGACAAGTATACGATTTTCTGATTGCTGAGGGATTTCTCCTACTCTGCTGTTGGGCGAAACGTCTGGGCGAGTTAAGAAGGACGCAATTGCATCACCTAATGTGATTATGGGCACCGACTTGAGGAGTAGTCCAACTATGCACATCATGGCTGCTTTGATAACATTCACGAATATTACAATAGCCATTATTGGCACACTGAAGTTCAACATGCAATGATCAGGTGCCTTGTTGACGAGACAATGATCAATTATCTGACCGAATGTTGCCCAATTGGTCGCATTAGATTCTAACTGAGAAAGGAGGGAAGTGCAGAACGTATTGCAGTAGTCTGGGTTCATGTCTTGACAGATCCAGGCGATGGAGTCCGCTTCCGCTGGGCATCCCAGGACGCCAGGTTGTGCATTTGGTGGCTGGACATTAAGATTTTTGACCACAGTTGTTGAATCTGGAGATTCAGCGATCGAAGTGTTGAGTACGAGGAGCAAGAGGTTGTAGTCAGTCTGAAAGGCCTGATCAAACTTTTCGATACAATCTGACTTGCTCAATTTGGTCAAGGTGTTATTATAGGCTTTGAGATGAATATCTGTGACATTCAAGACCCCATTCAGCGCGGTGAGGTTCGAAGGAGAATAGTTGCTCAGAGCGTCGGAGCGGACGAAGTTTTGTTTGACCGTGTAGACGTCGTAGGTGTGTGCGTAGAGGGTGGTAAAGACGGCAGAGTTGAAGCTGGGCTTATCAGCAAGTAAAAGGAACATATCGTCTCATGAAAGTCTTACAAAAGATGAAGTGGCCAGGACGAAGCGGTGAGGAGGATCCATAAAATTACCCTTCCTTTGCTTATGAACTTCAAATTCTTCACGCTCGGCATCCCGATATCGAGCCACAATCCTCTTGAATGTCCAGCATCTATTTCTGCCCTGGTAGGTGCGCAGAGGCATTGCATGGTGTAGTTACTCGCACCAAGAAGTAGAGTACTGAGCACATTAATGATCAAATGAGCAACGGTGTTGTATCTTTTGACTTTCGTGCAATTGCCACCGAATAGCGTGGCCTTGCCATCGCTGTCAACGCCGCGGGATCTAATCACACCCGCCGTAATACCGACATTCATAATGAGAATCACGAAGGTCAAGATCAAGCCAGATCTTACCCCGAATTTCCAGCCCACGAGAGAGTTTCGTTGTCTCCATCTTTGGAAATCATTTGCTGTTAAGACAGGGGCGGTACTCCGCGACTGCTTCAAAGGTTCCTCGAGGTCTTCCTGGGTTGAAAGTGCCGGTGTGAGGGGAGATTTGCTCTCAAAGGTGCTTCGATATTCCGTATATTCCGCAAGTGACGGCGCAATGAGAGAATCTCCCGCATATATACTTCGATAGTCTGTGTTTGAGGACATGTTCCCGTCGATTCAACGAACGGAAAGAGCCTCCAGGTCGGCCTAGGACTGAATCATGGAAGTGTTTCGTGAAAAGACATATAATCCTACTTTACCAAGTACGAAATTGTAAAGAAGTAGACGCCTGAGTTGACGTGGGGAATGCTTAAAGCTAGGATCTAGGTAGTAGCCAAGCTAGCCACGCTGCGCCGCCTCCTTCGCGTCGCACCTCGCTGACACCAACCAGAAAGGGTATCATATCGCCACAAGTTGCTGATCTCTTCCGTAGGAGTCTACCCATATTTGCGGCTGAGCCATGCGGCTGACCATTTGAAACTCGAGACGAACTTTTGCGCATATAGTCGGGGCTGAGAGTGGCAATTGAGAAGTGGGGTCGAATTTTCTACCAGTACTGTACTCCACCGCCTCACTAGTCACTTAGTCCTTCATGAGTTAGAAAGGCATTTTCAACCCTACGAAGGGACCTGTGTGTTGCTTTCTGTACCTCTGGGCGCCCTTTGAGGCTGTGGAATAGGTCGCAGGGCGATTTTTTCAAGCTGTTAAAGCTTCACACTCTATATTCCCACGGCGGGCGGAGACTAGACCTCTACAAGTGTAGCTTAGGTCCATTTTTCGTCTTTACATCTGTCATAGTAACATCGCACGTGAGGATAGGCAGTTCTCCTTGAATATGTAAAATTCTGGCTTCGCCGAAGGGGGACCTATGATCTTTGCGTTTGCGGCGGGACGGGAAGATTAACGTCCATGTATCGCGTGACCGAGGCGCCGAGGAATTGCGGGCGAATGCTGGCGAGCGCGGTTTCGATACGCCAAATATCAAGCTCCTTCAAATACAAAATTGTCCGCGATGTGCAAACTGGATAGAAAGTCCTTAACACGGCTTCTAACAAACAACAAAATGCGTTATCACGTGAGCTGCTGGGTCTGATCTGGTCTCGGGCCGCGCCTTCTGTGTTAAATTCAATGGTGGTCCAAAGGAGACTGTGAGCCATTAGATGTATGGTGTAGTTTGAGACATCAAAAAGAACATTTAGATTATCAAGGTCAGTGAGGTGAACCCGCCCGTGCAAAGCTCCGGTCGGTACCATGTCGTATCATCAACCTTAAATTAATAACATTGGGCTTCCAGTTCATATCACAATGCTCGCTTAGGATCGCATAATAAGTCCTTCACCTTACAATATCTCGAAACCAACCACAAATTTTTAGAACGCCGGAAACATCAGCATCAACAGCCTATTCTACGACAGACTGCTCTCCGACAGCCAACAACCAAATCACAACTTCTCGATGATCCGCCTGCAACTTTCTTAACCTCTCCGAAGTTGTCATACAACCGCAGAGATGGCTTCACCAGTCGAACAAGGTCCTTTGGACCTTACCTCACTCCAGATGCCAAACCATAAATCTAAAAAGGATGTACCTGGACATTTCCCTGACCCCCTTGTTATCCCGCCTTCCCTCAAGCATCAGCAAACCTTCATCATCCTCCACGGCCGTGGATCTACCGCCGCAAAATTTGCTCCTCCACTCCTCGAAACACTCACGACATCGGGAGAAACCATCCAAACCGCATTCCCTCACGCCAAACTCATCTTCCTTGCCGCTTCTCTTAACCGGGCCAAGATTTATAAGAACTCCTACACTCATCAATGGTTCGATAACTGGCACATGGAAGAGTTTGGCAAGCGACAAGATCTGGCGAGAGAGGGCTTGAACAAGAGTTGCAAGTACGTGCACGGTATTTTACGCAAAGAGATTGCATTGATTGGGGAGAAGAATGTAGTATTATGGGGATTGAGCCAAGGTTGCGCAACATCTTTAACTTCGCTTCTCACGTGGGATGGCACCCCATTCGCAGCAACAGTTGGCATGTGTGGATACTTGCCATTCTCGAACTTTATTAAGGAGATTGCGGAGGTTAAAGGTTCTCAAGACGAGGACGACGACGATATATTTGGCAACGACAACAAACCGAAAGATCCCGCCACCGAAGCAATTACTTTCCTTAGAGATGAAATCGACTTAAACGACAAGCATGGCATGCTGTTTCAAAATATTCCAGTTTTCATGGGGCACGGTAACCAAGACGACAAAGTCCCCATCGAGATCGGCAGGGAGGCTGCTAAATGCTTAGACCTCGTAGGTGCCAATGTTAAAACGATCGAATATGAAGGTCTCGGCCATTGGTATTCGCCTCAAATGCTCAAAGATATATTCGAATTTCTCCGACAAAATCTCAGCACACAATCAGGAATCCTTGGCCACTCCTCACTTAATATCTAAAGGTTATCGCTGGACCCTACTTGTTATTTCATGATTCAGGATTGATCGTCGACGTCGGGGCAAATTCTTAGGATGAGAAGTTTTATTAAAAAACTCTCAGCTGGAGGGATGAGACGTCGGTTATGCGGGACATTGGATTGTTTAGGGTTATCGCCTAAGCTGGGAAGGATGATTAGGATATGAAGGAATGGTATGTCCGTTAGGGGAGGAACAATAGATTGTATAGGATTGATGGCACCAATGCCACAAACTTCAAAATTCATTCAGCAACATCCATCAATGTGATCTGTTGTGATAAGATTTAGGATATTTACATTCATACAATTGTTGATTGACTTTCGAAGACCTTTGGGCGCCCAAGCAAGTGCTCCATACCCAAAATACTCCCTCTCCTTGTCCCTCCAAGCGATTCGCGGTCTCTTCCTTCTCAATTGCAGTTTTCCAACTGCATGCTAATTTCCCAAATTCCTGGTATTATTTTCTTCACTCTCCCTCCTGCCGTCAATGTTCAAGCATCAAACTCGCTCGCATCCCTCGCTTGTTCCACCAGCATGTGTAGTGTTGCGATGATAAAAAAAAAAGTTAATCTATGTTCGTTTAATAGGTACCTAAAACGGTTGCGAATAGGGTTCCTTGGTATCATAAATTTTGAGCACTTTCATTAAAATAATGCAACGTTCTAGGAATTATCGATGGTAGGTTGTGTGAGGTAAGTGTTGAGCCCTGACCTCTGACGATATTGACGAACCGTATTTGAGCGTGAGTGGACCTCATCATTTCCCTCATTTCATGAAATTTAATCATCCGACAGTGAGTCATGTATTTGCAAGTCGGAGTTGAATTAATTGTGATTGACGTGTCTTTACGATTGATCTGCTGTTCATTTCAAACGCGAGTATATTGCTCATTGCTCCATTAATGCTGGTGTTGTTGTGGTTTGTGCTCCGATAGCGAGATCCACATGGACGCGCGGTTCTTGTGATACGCTGCCTGAACCTATTTCTCCGTATACGAAGCATACGTTGCCTTTGCCTCAACCCATGTTCTTGGACGAGGTTTGGATGATTGTCTAGTCAGTGTCGCGCTATCGATGCCCACAAATAACGTTCTGCGACGACGCTGTTTGAAAACCACTGCATTCAAGACATTAGCTTGCATTCCCAAATCACTGGGCTTGCTCCCGAAAAGGGAAATGATACTAGAAGATTCCAGAATCTCAAAAACTTACAGGAGCTGGATTTCCCCACCCTGTTCCGTATTGAACTGAGTCTGGCTTCCAGCTGACGTACGCACGTTCTCCTCAAACCCGAGAAACATGTACCTAGTAGATCCCAACGCGAAAATTTCATGCCTATATTCGCCTTTTGTAAAGAGGTTTTGGTACATAACCGGTGGAATATTGATTGATTGGATGCCGTTTCGAGTACCACAATGATCTTGTCCTATTGCTCTGTTCGTAACGCCACCGATGACAACCTGAACAAAACCCTTGGCCGGATTCGATTTAACTTCCTTCCGTGGCCTGTTACAATGCTCTTATTCAAGAATAATTGCTCCAATGACTTGCTTCCATGGGTGTATTCGGCGGGAGTTGTTTTGATGTTATGATTGTAGGGGACTTGCTTGGGTGGCTTCATTCGATAGGCGAAGCTCAGCTTGCTCTGTCCGACGATCTCTTTCGATGATTCTATATGCGAAGCTTCTCCTTCTAGATTCGTCGGCTGCTGAGCTTTGTCGCATTATACTGCGCGGACAAGCAGAACGAGCGAGGTTTTGTGTGCGAAAGGTGGTCCGGGTTCTGATATTAATATGCTGGATCAACAACCGCAATCCACGCCCGGAATTTTCCATTGACCTGCCGCCATCTGGAAATCATACGCAGAATCTAGTCCTGGCACCTGGTTTGTATTCCTATTGTCGACCTCATAGGGACCGGCTGCTTCAAAGAAAGCAATGTTTAAAGATGGGGGTTCTGCCAACCGGGATGCAATAGTTAAGACTGCGGTTACTCCTTTAATTAACACGTACTGGTAGATCACGTCTGCTCCTGGGCTGCGAAAGAAATTGCTTGTTTAGGGGTAGCTGCTTCCGTGTTGGGCGGGGTTGGTGCGATGAAGACCAACAATAATAATAGGGATTTCATATGCTGCTTTCACCACACATGTTCTAGATATAAAGAGACACATTGAAGAAGAGAATAGAATTTTACAAAAACAAAACAGATTCGATTGTTGCGTCACCGAACTACCACGTGACAGGCTTTTCTTTTGGATGACTTAGGGTGCGTTCGGCAACACTGGGAGGCTCTGGAGGCTCACAATAGCAAAAAGGTACCGAGATCGCCCTTATGTTGACACTAGATCTGACGTGAGACCTATAAGTAACCTCAAGTAAATCTAGTCTATAAGTCCTTCCCAAAAACAGATCTAAAGCTAAACGGGCTACAATGCAAAACATAAACTCGTGAATTCTCATATCTCTTCCCATCCCTCAACTCCCGAGGCAAAAATATCACGACGTAACGAAATCATAAACTTTATGCGCAAGCACTTTGCTTGGCATTTCTACCAGCCGATGGAACAACTCAGCCGCAAGAACTGTGACCACCAGGCACGTGATAAGTGTCACGATGGTGGAGCTTCCGAATGCGATGCCGTGGTCGCGGTGGAGGGATGTGAAGACGCTGATCCCGAGGGTGTAGATGAGGATTGATTGGATGAGGAAATAGCCTGATCATTGTCAGTATTAGCAAATGAAATGTAACGAAGACGAGGAAAGGAAAGCGGGGGTTAGGGGGAATATACTCAAAGATCTCTTGCCGAGAAAGAGTAGGAACTTGTTGGCGAAGAACTTTTGTAGAAAATCGTACGTTTCTAATAGGATGAAGAAACCGACGACGATCAAGTATATATCGTCGCGAGCAGGTGTGTGATGAGTCGTGTATTGGTAGTTCAGTGACGCCGTATAGTACAACCCACTATGAGCCAGGTACTCATTATCAAATAAATCCGGGCGCCATGCAACCCAAACATACTGCATAGCCAGCCCCGCAACCAAACACGCACCAGCCGGAACCCAAGTCGGTATCCTCCTTGGTTCTCCATCTGCGCGACGTAACACGGGGATCGGGATGCCGCGCTGAGCAGCTGCTTTAAAATCCATGTTCATTACCATATCCGCAAGCAACAACCCGGAAATCGTGTACCACGCCCAGGATTGACACCACCACGCCGTGATCACGAAGAGGAATGCACCTTTGACTCGCCATGCATTACGGGTGTAGGGGATGATGATCATGGTTATGTAGACGGTGTAGGATTGCATGTATACTGCGTTGACAATCCATAGTGTTTGAGAGGGAAAGGCGGTACTGCCTGCTTGGGCGGAGTACTGATGCGTCGTCCAGAAGAGATTGAATACGGAGTTGAAATACGCCAAAGTGTTGGGGATACCATAGGGCACTTGCATGGTGTTGTTAAAAGTCTTAGTTTTAAATGTGAAGACGCGGTTTAGGTATTTGTTTGTGAAAGCAATTTTGATAATGGCGAGAGAGACGGCGACGGGGAACCAGAGGGAGATGCCCCGGGTGACGACGGCGCGAGCGACTTTTTCTTTTGCCGGGGATTTGATGAAGGGGATTGCGATTGAGCGGGCAGAGAGGAAGATGATGGATCCGTAGAGGAAATATTCATTCCAGAAGAGGACGGAGAGGGTCTTTCGAATGATCTCTTCGTATAGGGCGCCATTTGTGTTGGCTGACGCGGCGACGGTGACGGGAACGAAGGTTTGGAGGAATACCCAGAGGAAAGCTTCTATTACGAGTAGACCGCGGAATCCCAATAGGTATTGTTGGTCATAGGGTGTTGGAGGTTTGGCTTGAAGCTTCTCAGCTTGGTGGAGGAGAGTTTTGAAGCTCATGATTCCTCGCTGAACGCACATGGTTGCTCAAACGAAATGGACACGACCGACAAGTAAAACAGGTGAAGCTTTGCTCTGTGTAATTCAGTAGGGGACTCTACTAGGCCTGGGAGAACTCAAGGGTACAGATAAGATTAGTAGATCAGTGGAATCGAGAACGCGGTCTCTTTGTGGATCATCCGCACGGCTCTAACTAAGCCGCCTATCCTCACCTAGTTTTCGTTTTCTAGAATACATCATGAACCCCCACTCAGAAGTTTGAGCAGGTATTCTTATGGACGTGCATATCGAAGTCGGGAAAATCCTTGCTTCATGCTGCATGCGCTTTAGATTTCGCTGGAACTGAGATCCGGCAGTTGCCGATGGGTCATAGAGGCCAATAGTAAATTAATTGTGTCGATCAGATAAGCTATACGCCACAACCGGTTAGCATATGAGGCTATTGACCATGGATCCTAGCGTACTCTAGTGTCTATTGGGATGTGCAAAGGTTTAATCGAATGCTTGATTGGAGTCCGCGTGTCTCCTAGGTCAAGGTACGAGGACGCCAGTGTTTTCGGGGAACTGTCCCTAAACTGTCTTGTATATCATTACCATACGGAGTATCCTCATTTGTGGCAGGTCCTTGGCAGCTGCCAGTGGCTTTCACTCGCTTGGCTTGGCAGGTCATTAGCAGGGCTGGCTTCTGCAATGGAATGCATTATTAGTCTCCCTGTTCTTAGGGGTCTTTGCACACTCCCGACTAGGTCGTGCATATTTAGGCGCGTTTCATCCGAAAACCTTGCTCGATTGATAAGAAAATCATTCCAGGATGATTCTCTGCATCTTCCATTCCTGGAAAGGGGTGTTTGGTACCACCGAATTGAGCAAGTGGTAAATTGATCAAGCGATTGGTAGTATCGCAACTTTGCAATATCGCTTCCTTCCTGTTTGCGTCTTCTCGACAACTTCTTTTCAGGGGGAATTGAGGGAACTGGGTTCACGTAGATCCCTGCCTATTGTTTACCAATTATGCAACCGCGGTAATACAAGCACATGTCTTGGACTCGTGGCAGCACCACAGCGCTGTCAAGAACTGCCGGTGTGTTGCCAAGAGTGCTTGTGTCAGTTTTTGATTTTCGTTGAATTGTTTTTGCAACGGCGTTTTATGCTAGTCTATTAGTCTATAAATCTATGTACAGGTTGACCCATGCACATGTCCCTGTATGATCCTTGCCAGGTTTGCTCTGCTCATCTGTTGAGATCTTTCCTCAACCAATTAATCCAACTTGGGAAAGAAAACTTCCAACAGTTGATATGTGAATCTGCATGTTTTTGCGAGACCCGGTCCGACTTTTCAAGTCTCCATCCCCCGTTATCGCTGCCGAGACCCAGGTATCTTCAAGTCCGAGGAGTCGGGTTCCACTTTACATACTTACTTATCTGTCTAGCATGCCCGAACAGACCCATGGTCGCCGTCAATACCAGCTGAAGTGGATAGGTGGCGGTAAAGATTGCAATCATCCACCATGAGACGAACTCCGATCTAGTACGGAAGGTTATGTAAAGGGTTCCGAAGAAAGATAGTAAACTATTGCCAAGTGAGTGCTAGCCATTTAAAGGCGGTATGTAACATACCTGAGCATGAAAAGCCACCATGCAACCGGGTACTGGAAGAAAACCAGCTTCAGAAGATCGTCCCCGCTCTTTGGAAAATCCGTGATGACCACACTAATGACGAGACACAAGTATTGAGTGACGAGATAGTAACTCGATTCCCGAATGAAAAGAAGGGAAAGAAGTCCAAAACGCTGACAAAAGGTTCGCGTCTTGCCCTCCACTGTGCTGTGTTGCCAAACTTTGTGAACATGTCGGATACTGGCTTGGATCCAACCTTGAGACCAGCGAAGCCGTTGTTTCCAAAACGCCGACATGCTTGTGGGTGCAAGTTCAAAAGAGACAACGTTCAGATCGTGCTCAACATTAGCTCCGTGACCAAAAGCTCTGAGCGCAGAGTCAATGTCCTCTGTGAGCATGGTCTCGTCCATCTTCAATTCTTTCAGTAGTGACGTCTTCCAGAATCCGTTCGAGCCACAAAATAGTCCGAAGTCAAACATAGCTGCTCTTCCAGGGTGAGAAACCGCGTAGATTTTGTCAAATTCAATAGCGATCATTGCCGTCATCATATTTTGATCCGCGTTGAAAATGACACACCGCCCTTGGACGATATCAACCTTGCTATTCGCGAACCTTTCCATGGCCCATCGTGGACCATACGGATGTGGATAATGATCACAATCAAATATTGCTGACACATCAGCGTCCGTATTCAGAGAACAGTAATAATTGATATTGTCTGCCTTCGATGTTGAATTAGGCACTTTGATGACTCTCAGCTCCGGGTGCTTGAGTGACAATTGATGCATTTCGCTCTCGAGTGGTTCAATCGGCCTTGGAGTATTGTAGAGAACGACTACACGATATTTCTCCCTTGGATAAATAATATCATCCAGCAAGTAATGAATCCTATCCATAATGATATCTCGTTCGTTTGGCAAATATGCCACAATAATGAGATCCAACTTTCCAAGCTTCGCATCTTCCGTTGGGAACACCCAGTTCTTCTTCGCCACCTTTGCAACAGTCTTCTTCGCATCGTGGAACGCTCCGATACTCATCGTTGCCTCAATGACTGTAGCGCCGGCGATGTAGGTGTTCGTCATGAGATATATAAACCAAAATATTTTCATGATTTCAGACGTTGCAACTATATAGATGCATATTGAGAAAGCGAAGTAAGAGGCCACAAGGGTAAATGGTGTCCAATCTTGCACTCCATCTGAGGTTGTTGCAACGAACCAAGTGAAATTCTGCCATGCTCGAGAAAATACAGAGCCTGTTGTATGTGGCCGTAAATTTTCTGCTTGGGGTTCTCCCGAGAAGTCATTATCTTCTGAGCCGATTATCGAAGTTGTGGCCGTCGAGATTTGCTTCTCTTCGTTATCCATGGCTGCTGTTGTTGAATCGATGAGGAGGAGGATAAGGAAATAAGAATGAGAGTACCAGTTCTCTATCAGTCCATCTAAGCTTTGCCTTCAACGCAAGTCTCGACGGGTAGGTCCGAGAGGATATTGCAGATCCATTTCGACCGGCCACCAACCGAACTACCATGGTTCAAACTGACAGTAGGTACCATCTTGCTGATCCTGATACTTATGCTAGATAACAAACTTTTTGATAAGTATCCCAGCATATGCATGAGCTAAGTGGGTACTGCCCTGGAAATCAATGATCGCCTCGGCATATAACGTTCAAGGATTACAATGGCGGTCTGAGTCCTTCCTCATCAGGTCATAGATCCGATCCTGGTACAATCTACCGAGTTCAACCAGGATATGATTGCGCGATCGGAGCATTATCTTTACAAAAAACGACGAAAACCCCTGACGACGCATATAAAAGGTTTAAAAACAGGTTATTCGACAGCCGCAATCTAAACTTGCTTCGGGAAGGCGGTTGAGGCGTGTTAGGCTGATATGCTAAGCCAACGCAGACCCTGCTTAGTGCGAGGCTCGAACTCAGACAAGATCTCCACAAGACTGCCACTTTAGTAAGTTCAAAGTTAAAATTTGATAAATTTCCGACTGATCAGCTCCGATCTAACTTCTTCGCTGGGAAACCCACCTCCGGGCGCATCCACATTCTGCAAGGGTCTAGCTTAGGAATTAGAACTGGCTAATTCCGGACATCGAAACGTCACTTCTTGATTTCTCTGGTCCGAGTGGGTGACAGAGATAAACTTCCCGTTTGATCTTTCCTTATAAGTCTAAGAAGGATCGAGAGAACGGTGTATCCCGATTAGGGAGTAGGGATCAGATGATCTAAATTAGGGCACCTACGATTCGGCTCTGTCGAACAGATACTGGGTAGTTCTCATCCTTCCCGTCTGCTTGTCTCTCTTTTCCTCTCCCCCAGTCTATCATTGTGATACAATCTACACCAGTGTACGTTTGCAAAGATGGCTCCTACTGGTAGTTTTTACTTCGCGATTATTTTATTGTTGACTTTCAGATTTGCTCAAGCTCAGCAATCTACCACCGATGTCGCCGGTTGCAATTGTGGATTTTATGACCAGGATACCGGACTTGTCTTTACGGATAGTTCGGTGGCCTACTTCAACGAGACGAATGGTATACCAGGTGATTTAGTCGTGGAATCTTTCGCTCATAAATACGATCGCGGCTGGAACGCATTGTATCGAAAAGGAGCTGCGGTGGAGAATATTGAGATTACTGATGATGCTACGGCGAGAAATCTCATAGGTCAGTTGATCTATACGTTTACTCTCTGAATTCCCCGCCTCCTTCAGACGTATTCAAACCAGATTCAGCGATTGCTGACTTCAAACTTCAAGGTCTGGCACTTTACTGCAATCCATCCACGGATGATGGTCTGGTCGTTGGTGCCAGTATGCGCACCGCTCGCCAGGATGTGTTCTTTGGTAGCTTCCGGACTTCCATGAGAGTAGCTCGTCCATGGCTCCACGGCTCAGCTATTTCAATGGTGATAGATTACAACAAGACTGAAAATTGGAATATGGATGTGATAAACACTGACAATAGCAGCTGGGCATGGGTCAGTATGACTGGTGCGTATTTTGGATATGAATCTTGCAGAGTAATTACTGACCCTAATCTAGCTAATGGAGTCTTCACCGATCTCTGGCTTGGTAAGAACTTCACGGACCTGATAGCTGCTGGCCTAAATCCATGGTATTACACTGAATACCGTGTGGATTGGACACGTGATCGTATCGACTACTATGTCGGAGGGGTATTGCAGCTCAGTACAACAAAAGAAATCAACGGCACGATTCCAAGCACCCCCGCCCCTCTCCAATGGCAGCACTGGTCTCTAGGAAATCGGTACAATACCCAAGGACCTCCAGGTAACCGCTCAACCGCCAATATCGGATGGACACGTCTTTTCTTCAACTCTTCTGTCATGACAGATGATCAGCACAAAGAGTTTGATGATCGATGTACACCAGCTCTTGCGTGTCAGATGGATGATATTACTTTACGCGGCGCTTCTAATTACTCCGCTGAATCTCTTCAGCCCTGGAAACAACATCATCCGAAGTATAAGATACCATGGGCCGCTCTCATTATCGATGTTATTTTCGCTGGGATAATTGTAGTCCTCACAACCAAGACCCTCTGGCGGAGACTTACCTGGGAGAAACTTTATAAATTCCTAGGGATCTCCAAGGAAGTCCCAAAATCACCTGACAATCACGATTCCTCAACTCCAGGCACTAGCACCGCTGTCTCCAGCGGGAGTAGTCAAAGAAGCAGTCAGAATTCAGATTTGGTAGTCAAAAGGAGTCTGAACGATTCCGAAGATAGCGATTCTGCTGGTTATCCATCACGTGTTGCATCTTCTAGTGGGCTAGGTGTTCAGACCCCACTACCCAGGTATCAGTCTCCTCTGCAATCAAGAATCGGCTCCACGCATGATCTAGGAATTGAGCAATTACCTCGTACGGACTCGGTGCAGTCAAATCTATATATGGCTGGATCATCGACTCCACAAAGCACGGCTCCACCTCCTTGGTCGCCCGCGAAAGCTCAATCTTATAACTGGTCAAAAGCTGAGGGTTCTTCCAGTAATGTTGCTTCCGCTTCCGCTTCAACAAAAGATATCACTACTTCGGCAGCAGACGAAATTATCCCAATTCCCACCTCAGCACCCCAAGTACTCCCAGGAGCCGTCGCATCCGACCCTGGCACCTCCAAAGAGAAAGACGCACAAACTATCATGATCAATATAACCGAAACTGAAATGAAAACAGCCCCAGCCAAGCCAGCAGCCGCCCCACCCCGCCAACGCATCGACTACCTCGCTGGGTTTATCTCCCTCTCCGCCATCCTCGTAACCCTCAACCACTTTGCCCTCACTTTCTGGGCCTCTGTTATCATCCCCTCTGTGCGTCCCCACTACGCGTCCGAAACCGTCGCTCGGTCGACAATAGCTAACTATTTCCTTGATCCTCTCTGGATTGGTCCTTTCCTCATGATTTCCACCCGTTTCCTAATCTCCAATTATCTACGAACCGGAAATCTTGCGAATATGGCACAGAAGATTGTCGCGAGACCCTTTAGATTGCTTACACCTGTGGCGAGTATTGCGACCCTAGAATACTTTTTGATGGATGCGGGGGCCATTACTTGGTTAGAGTATTTGCCGAGTGTGACATGGTCTAGTTGGCCTTTTACATCTATCGTTAAAAACCCCGGCGTTTTTATCAGCGAGGTCTTGCAACTCGCGTACTTGATCCCAAATGCGGCGCCAAATATCACCTATAATTATTGTACCGGTGTACTCTGGACAATACCCGTGCAATTGCAAGGAGCGTGGCAGACTCTATTGGGGTTAATTGTCATTGTAGAGTGTAAGACGCCTTGGAAACGGTTTTGTTTTTATGCGTTCGCGATTGTGAACCATTGGTATGGACTATCATGGGGAAGTTACTATTATTCAGGCATCCTGCTCGCTGATCTGGATATGACATTCAAGTACAAGAAATGGCTATATGCTCGCTGGTGGGCATACTACCCGCTTCTGTTCTTCCTCATAATCCTCACAATCGGCGGCTTCACCCTTGATAGCGCAACGAACTGGAACGGCGGCATCCAATATGCCCAGTGGGAGTATGGCTGGCATCCCGACACCGCAACCGGGGTCCCGATCGCACACACCGCGAATTGGTCGTACCCAGACTATTTCATCCCTCGTCTCAACGCGCTCATAACAACCGTAGCCATGCAAACAATCGTCGAAATCAGTCCCCTCGTCCAGAAAGCGTTTTCGGTGAAGATCCTCCAATGGATCTTCCCCCACGTCTTCACCATCTACCTCATACACGGTTTCATTTTCTGGTCTGTGGGAAGTTGGGCTATGATATCCATTTTTGGATATGGAGCACCGTACTGGCTATGTGTGCTGCTGGTGACGATTATTTGTTATGGGACGTTGGTTGGGAGTTTGGTGATTTTGACGCCACCGATTGAGATGCTAGGGAAGAATTTGACATTAAGTATTTGGGATAATGCGAGTCAGGACCCATTACCGAGGAAGCCTACTACTTTTCCTTTTGGGAAACAACTTTTGAGGAGGGGAGAAGAAGCAGTGGATAGATCATGTGATGAGAGCCCAATAGGGGAGAAGAGTGAGAAGTCGTATGAGAAGAGGGATGAGAAGGGGAAGGGGAAAGTGAGCACGAAAGTCGAAGAAGTTTGAATCTAGTTCTTTACATTGTTGGCGCACGCAATAGTATTAATTTTCCTAGAGTACTGGTAACTTGGGTCAGGGTGTGATGTCTTTCACCTATGCTTATATAGATTTCTAGAAAACCTGTCACATCAATAGACTGTCACTGTTTGTTCAAATCGAGAGTCGCATCCAATAAATTCAAATAAACCTCACTCACGGTAGGAAAATATGGTATAGCATGAGAAAGTTCCTCGAGTGTCAACACTCTAACAATAGCAACCGTTAAGCATGAAGTAAATCCGCAACACCACTACTGACAAAAGTGGCACCCACCAATTATTTTGAATCTTCCTCAAGAATTCATTGAGACCAACCATCGGCATATCCTTCTGCATGCAACATACCACCAAGTGGTTTGACAGGAACTATGATTCTCTTGAACTTGATTCTAGATGCATTCGCCGCTTTCTCGGTCAATCCGACAAAAGCAACTGCGGGATCAGTGAAAATAACAGCCGGCTGAGCCACAAACTTTGCAACTGTAATGATCATAGGCTTTTTAACCAATTTTTCAGATAAGCATGAACGCCTAAACCTTGCAACGCAATTGAATCAAACCCAATATGCCCTTGCTCCTAAACGCCTAAATCTTGCCATTGAAAACATTCAAAACTTTCCAGCGAAAATAGAAAACACTCCCACACTTTCAAACCTTGCAATATCTATCGGATCTCTTCCCTGTCTTGAATAACCACATATAAAAGCCAAGGAGAACCTAAGACTACTTCCCTCCTGCTCTCTCCGAACAGAAGTTATTTTGTAAAACCTACGCCTTAGGATAATCAACACGTATGATCCACATATCTTCGCCAGTACTAGGGTGGGGAGCAAAAGAAAAGGTCAAAGCTCCACCAGGCTGATTGGCGTCTTTCGGTACCTTGACTGTCTCTTGCTCGTTTTTCACGAGATCTGCCAGCGAAAACGACTTCCCTTCTGCGTTTTTATATTCGAAGGGTTCCTCCATGGTTTTTGATGGATCCATAGCCCGTTTCACCCTCACAGAGGTGGGTTTGGAATTGCCGGCTGCGGCGCTTGTAGCAGAAGACTCCACGGTTGGGCTCTGGGAGCTGCTCTTAGGACGGTACTTGACCGCAGCAGAAGAATCTCCATTTTCGGAGCCAGATGCTGTACTTTGATGCGAGGAGGGAGGGCGCATAGCATTCCCATCGGAGATACCGCCAGCAGAAACCGGTCCCCTTTCAATGTGTTCGGAATCTGGGATGGATGGGCGTCTAGTTAAGGGTTCATCGGGATCAGGTGGCCCACTCAGAAGCTTACCTTTACCCGGTACTGGAGTCTTTGGCTTCGTAGGCGGTGCTGGTATTGCCAATCCTTGTTCTTCATCAGATAGTGGTTTCTTAGTCCCGACAAAGAACTGGCCAACTGTATTTTTGGTGATCTTATTTCCAGGGAAGCCCTTATCGAGCTTTACCAAGGTATCCATTCCTGTTCCAATGGTGAGTAAGCTTGGACCGATAAGACAGATTGGTGTCATTGCCAGACTTAGGTGTTCTATTACGTAGTCGATGTTGCAGATCATATTTATTAAGCGACCGACAAAGTTGATGATCTTGTAGATGGCCTCTTTTTGAGCTTGGTTTTGCCAGTAATCTGATAACGCGCGCGCGGAAAGTGGCTCGGGAGAAGTCTCTCTGTCGGCTCGTCCGATTAGAGCAAGACCCTTTCCAAGACTGCGATCTTGCTTCACCTTCTTGGGGGCTAGCTGAGCTGGAGTATAGGGCCTGGAATATTTTTTGAACATGGCCATCAAGGTACAATCGTCCGCGGACGCGGCACGCTTGTTTATAAAAGGGCCTGCATCCCTTTGACTCTTATCAGGTGATTTCTTGCTCAGATTAGCAGTGTCAACTAATATGATTAACCTCGACACCTGGAAATGTATTGCAATATATTTTCTAATACGCAGCTCTTGCGTATAGACGAGGTAGGATAGGATATACGTACTGAGGTATGTCTGCCCGTTCTCTAACCCGAGCATTTTTATCTTAGGAAATGATACTGGGCATAATGGTGATCTCTTCTGACTCTGCTGCGATTGTGGCTGCTCTGGACCTTGTTTTTGCTTGGTATTGCCGGAGGAATTTTCTTGGAATCCTGAATCGATATGGATACCGGCAACAACGTCCGCGGCTAGAAGAGCCACAACGGCCAGAAAGGGAGAGCTACGCATCACTTGAAGGCTTCTTGCTCTGTTTTGGGATTTCCACCCTGAGGTCCTAATAAAAGTCCCGAGGGAGATTATTTATCAAAGGTAATGATGAGCGGAAGCTTTCACTGCCGTTGGCATGTACCAAGACAGACCCGCATACATATACTCCGCACCGAGCTAGACAGTGGCTCAGTGGGAGGAAATTCGGAAATCGAAAGGAGTAGGTCTGAAAATAAATCTCAGCATACAGCATCCTCATCTCTGCAACATAATCCTGAATAAATGGTAAAGACAGCCGCGTGTGAGAAGCTTGCCTTATGATTGCTTCAGACACAACAAAGGATTATCTTGGCTCCACTATAAATTGCTAAGCCGCTGCAGCAATTGAAATTAGGGGCTGTTACGTACAGTCGACGGTGACGGCATCACTAGTGTGGCTGACATCTTTGCTAACCCCCTTAGTGCCACAGTCGCGACACTCGCTAAGCCCAACGCGTTGCCCCCCTAAACACACGTGCGCCACAGAGGTTCATGATTCGGCTATTTGGCCACAAGTAATGAGGCGCAAGCTATGGACAGGACCCCTGAACCCTACGATACAAATCGCCTAATACATAAAGATAAAATTTTAACTCTGTGCCCCACTAGTATTCTTCCTGATTCCTTCCGTCTGTAAATAGAACGAACGTTGCTTCTGGAAGGATGAAGACTAAAGCATAATTCCTTCTAGGGGCCGGTTTGATTAATAACTTTCGTTTCAACCTCAAATTTGTCAAGCAGCTTTGGCGTACACTCTGTCCTCAAGGCCAATAATCTGACGGATTCTTGATGATATAGCTCAGTCACAATCGCTGGCTTTTCTCCCTAGAGGCCACGTGGCCAGTTGCCACTAATAGATATCCAGCACTCGAATGTCTGATCCCCGTCCGGAGAGTTCATCATATAGATCGTCATGGTTGTCACATCGTCCATCATCAGCCCCTGGACCGGTCGAATATCTCGACCTTTTTCTGCAACTTATGTGCCTCCTTGCCATTACCACTTTTCGAATTCTTTTGAAATTCAAGACCTAAAGTTTTCTGTCTGTCGATCTCGTGACTGGAGGAAACATCCTTCTGGAATCACACCAGGTTCTCCCCTGATTTCCAAGAGCATATTGTATATAGAGTCCCCATATCAAGTTGAAATGAATGGAATGAAAACATACAGTCCTAAAATATACATTGATAAAAATATATATAAAATCTCTTCATTGCCGGTGTCATGCCTAGATATTTTAACTCTTGATACGGAAGCGAGACAGTGTCTTCAGCGACGACGCGGCTCCAGAAGTTGATACAGACGCTAGCGTGGATGCCGATCCCGTAATATTAGCTACCGCCCTAGTCGTACCCGGTACAACCATATCCACGCACGATTCGTATGTCTGATCAGCCGCTGTGCCAAACTAGAACCATTGCAGGACCTGGCAACAAATTAACCTTTCTTCTGCCAGACATCAGACTAAGGAAGCTTACGCAAGTCCCTGCAGTCTAACAAGTACTGCCAAGTGTGGTTGAAATAGTAACATTAAAACTAGTATTGTTTACCGGAAGGGCAGGTAATGCCTCATCGGCATAACTGACGAACCCGAGCTGTATTTATAACGGATACGTTTATAAGTCGTTCATGAAGAATTTGAATCAATGCAAGCATGTTGACGACTTGGCCAGGTTGGAAGGTTTGACGTTTTGTGTACCCTATCTTCCTTTTCCGGATAAACCCGGCATGCAGGATTCTATGTGCTGTGAGTTTTGAAAGTTTGAAGTTATATTCTTTCTTAATAGAATCTTTGAACTATGGCCCCGAATTCTGGAAACAGGCCGAAAGTCGTGATAGAGTAGGGGGGAACGGCTGAAGCGGCACTCGATGCCATGGACGGACGATCGACAGCATAAGATACAGTGGTGTTTTTCTTGTTGAAGACCAAATCCTTATAGATAAATGGCTAAAGAACAATATCCGACTGACTACAACTTTATATACTTACGAGGGAAAGACTCGAGACCCCCGAACAATAGATTCATCTCGTTATGGTGGGTTTCTCTCCACGCAGGGATGGACGTTATCATAGTGAGGGAAATGGATTTGGGATGGATTTGGGGAAGGATTTCAAGTTTGTTGAAGGAGTGCGTGACGTTTTAGATATATCATTCACAATTTAGGTCTGTATGGTACAATTTAAGCGTAGTTGGACAAGATCTATATTATTGCAACACTATCTGAACACAAACTCCAAGCAATGCAGTGCAAATGCCAAGAATTTAGTTTACAAGACCATCCCGTAGCTGTCCTTAAATGACATTGACAACGACCTTCTGGTTTCTCTGTGACTTAGGTACCACCACATGCAGAACCCCATTCTTCAAGTTTGCGCTTACGGCATCCTGATCGATTCTCTGGGCAAATGAAAAGCTCCTGGCGAATTCCCCAACCCGGCGTTCCGCAACCCAATATTTAGGCTTTGGGGCCGCCTCAGTCTTCTGAGCCGCAGCGGGGGCTTCGGTCTCATTGGTGGCGGTAGCTGTGCTTGCTGGAGTGGCCAGCGGTGTATCGGCTTCATCGTATTCATCCTCCACAGTCACATTATGAGACTTCTCCGATGCGGTATCGCTTGCCTCTGATTGAGGGGTCGTCTGAGCGGCTGGAGTCGTCGTGGTGGGGCGTTCGACCTTGCCCTTGATGACGAGGGTTTGCGCATCCGAGAACTCGATTTCGAGATCTTTTTGCTCAAGACCCGGTACTTCGCCAAAGAGTTCGTAAGCTTGAGTTGCTTCCGTCACATCAAATCGAGGTGTGAAGGAGCGAGGTGTGTGGCGACGCGGGCCGCAGGATTTTTGTTGAGGCTGGTCGAGCTCGGAGAGGATTTGGAGGAAGCTGGCCTCTGGGTTGAAGTATGCTTGAGGGAAGAAAGGCATCTTGATAGTTTGACTTTGAGAAGTCGTGGAGGTTTGTGGATGTATTTAGGAAGTTGAGTGAGCTAGGCTGTAGAAGACTGTGTTTTTGAATGATGAGAAGAATTGGGAAGGTTGACCTACGAAGGCTTTATATAGCCAAAACTTACCTCCAGGCGTCTACGAAGACGCAATGATTCCTGATAAATCAAGAGCTTACGAGTTGTGTCGAGTTGCTTCTGGAAGCATCATGAACATCGTGGAAGGTTGTAGAAACGCCACCACCGCACGTGACTAACTGCACAGCCACACCTTATTACAAATCAATTAAGAACCTCCCAGCCTCTTCACCACAACGCTTATAGCTGTATCCCAGACTTTCTCCACGATCTCAAGCTTCCTTAAGTCAAGTTTACTGTAGACTTTGAAACCAGCTTTCCCTCAAACTATCTCTCATAAAAAGTCTGGCCCACTGTTTTGTTAATCCTTGCATAAAACTTTAACCTTTTCAGTAAGGCGGGGTTCAGGGGTAATGTTCCGATATACCTCCTCACTTCTTTCTTCAACACGCTAGAGCGCTTCTCTGTTTTATGTATGCACGAGAAACTATTAAGACTCGCTGTACTGTAACCAGATGACTCCTGCTAAATCTCAGTCTGCTCATATTTATCTAGTTCGATTAGCTGCACAGCCCCAAACCGAAGCCAGTTTTTTAAGTGATATAGAGCTCCATCTTTTATCCATGGAACATCAGATCTAGAAGAACCGTCGACGTCTTCCACACAAATTGAATTCATACAGTAGCCACTGACCCTTTACAGGGTCACACCAGCGCCAACGTCCACGAATATTACTCGAATACAACAACCAGTGAGCAGAGAATGGACAATGGATTCAATAATAACAAATAATCGGCAAGAGAAATTAAGAATAGAGTATTGTGTGCGATGGAAAAGATACCCCAATTTGTGGCGACCTCAATGTGATCTAACGCCAGGTAGTGAGGCACCGCTCCACAGATTACACGCTCAAAATTTAGATAGTTCTTGAGCAGACTCCAGGTAAGCTCAGGGTATATTTTTAGCCACCTTAGGTGCATTTATTCATCTGTGCTACGCGTCAATATTCTTTTCAAAAGGCGTGGATATCATCTGGCTACTAATCAGCAACGTAGTAATCTGCTCCCTGTTGGTTCTTCCCTCCCAGGATGAGTAGTGATCGGGATACCCAATTTGGACGATGAATGCCAGCAATATTGGAGTAGAAATTCTCGTAACGAGAGACAACAGCTTAACATTGAAGTTTCTAGAGTCCCAAGCTCCCTAAGGACTACCATATGATAATTATGGGGCAGAAAGTACCAGCTACACCACCAGTGGACTCAAATCAACCCAGCAAAGATCAACGCTTCGCTCAGAGAACTTCTTCCTCCATTCATACTCAGTACACGATACCGCAATAAATTTCTTCATTACATCTTCGTTTCTGCCTCTATAAATAGAAATTGTCAAAGTCCGAAGGTTGGTGAGAACATTATCTTTCAACAGCTCGAAGAGTACGTCAATAATTCCCTCGCTACAATCTAGAAGAGTGAGGTGTTTCAAAGACGGGGGCATCCGTTTGACAAAATTTTGGATCGTTTGTTGGTGGTAATACATATCGTATTTCCGTGAGTACGATACGTGGCAACCTGCCTTCTCGAGCTTTATCGGCAACACTATTTTTAACTCTCCCCCCAGTAGACTATGAGCCGTTGCCTCAAGTATTTTTAAAGCCGTAAATCCAGAGAGTGGCAATATCGAATTCATAGTATTGTCATAACTATGAAACACATAACCTGGTTCAGAATGCGTGACCGATAGTTCCTCTAAGCAATTGCTCAACTGTGCAATTCCATCGGCAAGGGTTTTAGGAAAGAACCCACCCCAATAATCACAGTGGAAGCGCTTGAGGGATTTGAATGATCTCAAAAATGTCGGGAAAGAATCAGTGTAGAGGAACTTTCCCTGGAGTACTAAAGTCGTCGCTCGAAAACCACCATCGCCGTCACCCTGGAGCGCCCAATCCTCAGGACCCAATTTGTCGTTTTCTCCAAACCCTTCGAAAGAGTATTTTTCAATCGAAAGAAGATGCAGATATGGGTACATATTCTCAGGTCGTATTAAACACCAATCATCATAACTGCTGTCCTTGAGCGAGACGTAGCGTAGCCTCGCCATGGAATAAGGATCCGCCAACTGGCCGGCTTCTTGGAGAGTTCTCGCACGTTCCAAAATCGTATTAATGAATCTGAATTCTTGATCCTCACTGGAACCAAAGTAAATCAGGTCGAAAACCTCAATTTTGGGCAGTAGGGATAGAAGTAACGCCGTAAGAGCACTCCACCTCCCGGACCAAACCGAGTGTAACCACTGCTCAACGTCGACAGGCAGAGGTCGAAGTCTATAGAGCGCTTCTTCAATTCGATCAAAATCATCGACCGCCATCATGTCCATGCTACCGGCATTCCCGTTGAAAGCGATGAATTTCTTGACATACTGGGCCAAATCAGGCCTTTTCAAGATGGTCCGAATAAGCAACGGGAGTGCCCGCAAATCATGATCTGAATGTTCAAATATCGAATACAAAGTTGGCGCCGTTAAGTCGTTCATACGTTTAGAGCAAATCGATAGGCTGAGCAGGCTGGGACGATCGAGCTGGCTCACGATTTCAAGGGTAATTTCTCCTGGCAGTGAGCCTATCCAACATTGCAGCATTTCTTCCTCGCGTGACATCGCCTCTGAGAGAGTTGGTGCGGCTTCAGAGGGTCAAGGATCTTGAGGATAGTTGTGTGTTGTCGAGCATGATGAAGGGTCGTGAAAATTGTTAACGCGCCCTCGCTTACGTCGCAAATGTATTACTAAGCAGCTGTCGACATCCACGATAATCGAGTATTGTGAAGGCAAAGGTCTAACGGATGACACTATACGAGTATATAGCCTGGGTCGCAAGGGGTGCATATCGAACTAACTAGAACGCCGCTCGGGATAATCACGGGATTGGCAAGCTGAGTCTTCCCGATTTTCTCTCTCTTCAATCAAGCACCCACGAGGCCAATTGTGAGCCTTATCATCGGGAAAGCCTTGGCTAGTCGAGTGCAGCGGGGATGATCGGTGAGGCATCGTGGAACGGAGCGAAGGTAGAACAGGGCGAAACCTAGCCGAAGAGGGCGGGCATATACGAATTGTCAAACAATATCCAGCCAAATAATCAATCATCACCATATTGACAATAGCTCTATCGATTTCCCCAATTTCGCGGACCCAATCGCCTGAAATTTACTAAGCATTTACTACACGACAAGAGCGCCGAGCTTTGCACTCCAACTACAATATCATGGATCAGGAAGGTCTCTTCACTCCTGGACACATGCAATGGACCCCAGTGGGATCGTGTATCACGTGATTAAGCATTACGCATGGTGGAGTAAAAAATGCGGGGTAATCCGTGCGGCAACGCAAAGGTTGCAGGAAAAACTAAAAATACCGACGGAGAATTTGGGTTTTCTCTCAAATCTCTTTGGTAATTGCTCGTAATACTTCCGCTGTTAGATTCCATTGTCAGGAATACCTACTTACGGAAAACCGACTGGATCACATGCCATGCGTAAGTAAGGTAGAATGTTGTGATGTGGATGGCGCAAACAGATCAGGGAAGATGAATGAAAACGGCGTTGTATCATCTATAAACTATAGGTGTAAGCTCGTAAGACAATTTGTTTCAGGGTAGAGCAGCTATTCATATAAATAAATTTCTCTCTCTAGCACAGTATCCTCAGGACTACCAAGACTATCAACCAGCTTTACTGTTGTAGTGTATTGGCATGGCCATGGCCATCGCCCAATATGTTTAGAGTATCGAGATATAATAAACAATGAAATATCTAATAAAACAAAAGACGAAAAGTTTTTCGGGTCCAAGCACTGGGGAACTAAAACATGAAAAAAAAACGACCACAGCATTACAACAATATTCCATTATCCTCACTCGTCGACTATGTACTCAAATTGCCAGGATAAATGCTTTTACACCAATTTTGAACCATTTTGATAAACAACAACCTTGAGTAACTAAACGGAAAAACCAAACCCCATTCGCCCATACACATTCGTCTGCTGTTTGTTTGATAGACAAGCAGGAAAAAGGAAGCAGGTTGTATATAACCACCTGTCATTACATCCGGGCCTTATATTCCGGTCGTCACAGATGCAGTGCCCATTAAGGAGGTAGGCTGATGGGGAAGGAGCGCTAAGCACCAGTGAATAGAGCAGTCTCATTCACTTTCTTCGCTGCACAGTAAAGCCAACAATATAACAGGAACGACAGGAGTTCTCTTAATGATAACAATCACTTCATAATAATTCCATTTTTCGCTGCCACGATATAAAACGAAATCAGAAAACTGCCAGAGATATAGTTCTCAAAGCAAACAAATGTTGTTCTTAGTTCCTATAACGAGTGGTTTGGCTCCCAGGTTTAGTGATAGACTGGACAGGTGATTAGTTTGTGAGAAGATAATTAGTCAGATCGGTGTATTTATAGACTGATCCGAGTCCCTCTAAGGTTGGCTTCGTATTTCAAACTCGAACGAAGGCATTTAAAGAATTCACTTATTTCTGTCATATCCGATCCATGCCTAAACGCACAAGGCACGTTCATTTGAGGAAAACATAGTATCATGGACTTGAATTGATGCTATTGGATTTGTGAATTAGCTCCGCCCTTGGAATATCCCTAGAGAAATTTCAGCCCTTTACCAAGTGCTTGTATATGAGAGTTTGAGGGTCCAAACATATGTGTCAGCTTTGATAACATCGTCAGTAAGCTGAATAGTATATGTGCCATTGTGGTTGTTCCAGTCCAAAGGAACCACGGTTCCATTCATACTTCCCCCAACCACCGTCAGGGTATCACCTGGCAGATAGGGAATTGGGTCATTGATAGCTAGAGTGCTGTTTGGCACGGAGTTCACATGGATATAAAACGCATCAGCTGTGGTGGCATAGCGCAATGGATCAGTGCCAGGCGTAGTTAGCCAATACCGTGTCTTGAATATGCTCTCCGAGTGAGCAGTAATCCAAGCGCCAGCAGCTCGGAGACCAGTCTGCATGATCTGGGGGATTGAACCGTCGTTCTTCGGCCCGATGTCAAGAAGGAAATTGCCGTTCTTGCTGACGGTATCGACAAGATATTTAACGATAGCTTCTCCCGTCATGTACTGATCGTCTGGTGTTTGGTAGTTGAATCCGAAGGAGAAAGGGTCCATTCCCAGGTTAGTTTCCCACTTGCGAGATTGTGCGTTGCTATATGTGTAATATCTGGGTAGGTGTTAGCAGGCAGTCATTCTGCAATTCGCTCGATTTTTCTTACTCTGGAGTATCGAAGTCCCCTGTAAGACCGCATCGACTGTTGAATGTGACTTGGCGGCCTTGATTACGGGCCCAGTTAATCCATTCCGAGGCAAAGATGGTGGCATTATTTGCAGATCCTGCAATGTCGCACCACATAATCTCAGTCTCGTAATCGTATGCTAGCACGTTCATTTGTGGTAATTGAATATCCTGAATAAAGTCTTCGACTTCGACGTAGCCAGTGTATGGCAATACCACTCCAGTATAAGCATTTGTGGGGGGGCCTTGATATTAGCCATTAGCTTAGGACCTAGCGAAAGCAAGAACATTAGCCAGAAAGACTCACCACCGGGAAAACCTCCACCAGCGTCGTAAGCATACGCTTTATAAGCTGGGTTATACCACTCAGGAAGACTAAAGTAAGTTCCTAACCAGGTTAGTGTACAATATTTGCAACAAGGATGTCGTACATACCACGTCGAATCTGGGGCTGGTAAGTCTTGGCAGCTGCCAGGAGATCTCCAATAAAGTCGCGCTTCATTGGTCCGTAATGAATGGATGACCGCTTGCTTATAGTGGTAGAGAAGTTGAAGAGGGCAAAACCATCGTGATGCTCTGGGGAAAGTTAAATTAATACCTCGTCTTTCGCAACTAACTTACTTGTGACTGGGACCATATACTGAGCTCCAGCTGCAGCAATCAAATCAACCCACGCCTTGGGGTCCCATTCTGAAGCTGTGAAGTTTGCCATGAAATCATCGTATGTAAAATTTTGACCGTAAGTCTCCTCATGGTATTGGTAGGTTTGTGTGCGGAATGTAGGGTCCTGCATCCGCTTCCAATACCATTCGGCGTAATCCTCGACAGGCTGGACACTGCCATATGCCGGCGCGGAATAAAGTCCCCAATGAATGAAAATCCCAAACTTCACCTCGTTGAACCAATCTGGATTCCAATGGTTTCCTAAGCTTGTTGCATCTGCGGTGTAGTCTCCGAATCCGCAATTCCCACTAAGTTCTTGGCTTGATGATTGAACTGCTCCGTATTTTCCGCCCCATGTGGCCGTGACATTGCCCGAGCAGGAAGTACCAGCAGCGACGCTTGCCTTGTTCTTGACACCAACTTGAACGATAACTGACTGCCCGGGGGCAAGACGGTTGATCGTGGCTGGTGTAACCAGGTCAAGCGAAATTGACTGGACGGTGATGGAAATCGTATCTGCAAGAGTAGCATAATTCGTCTTGTGAGTATTGGTTACTGTCATCTCAACAATCTGAACATAATCGCTATTTTCAATCCATTTAGAAGTCAAAGTTGCGCCTGAGATTGCCAGGGTAGGTGGATATCCATCTGTGAAAAGACAATTAGCCAATGAAGCCTTGGAAATACAGTTTACTTACTGTCTGATCTTGCTGTTATAGCTGGTCCGTCGAGGACTGGGCTGGCCTCGGATTGGACGAATAAGGTAAGAAGTGCAAGTAATTGTGGGAGAAACATCCTGGCGACAAGAAGTACTACCATAGAAGAGACTTCCTTTGCCTTCGGTGGAGGAAAAGATTCTTTGATATCTTTTCATCGTGGGGTCTGATGTACCTATATCCATCGGGGAATGCTACCACACCTCGGTCCTAAACACATCTTGCACAAACAATCGATGGACAGCCCCTCATATGACATTCTCAATAGATGCAGTGGATTGGTGGAGTTATAGCCCGGCAAAAAACAATAATTGGGTTTTCTGGAGAATGGTTGATAGTAAGAAGGAACTCCGATACCTGATGCAAGCAAAGGTTAGTGGAATGGGGAATAGTATACGATTGGGGCGCAAGAAGGACCTGTTCCTTAAATTAAGGATAGGTCGGCATATGAAATCGCGGGGTTAAGTTTACGTTTACTGACTCGCCGCATGGGACGATCCGGCGCAGACCCGATCCGGCAGTGATCCGTTACTGCATTGCGGGGAAATAACTACCGAAGGACTCTATGAAGGGAATTATTATACTGTATCACATGTGTACACTGCTCCTTCAATTATTATGTAATAGACAAAAAAAGATTGATTAATCTAAATTATTTTTAGTAATATTAAAAAAATAGTAAAAGAAATTCTATATAATAATAAATAATAAATAATATAATATATTATTTTAATATTTTATTATATAAAGTTAAATATCTATAATCAAAAAAATAAGTTTTTATTTATTTGCAAAATATTTGTATATAATTGATCATATTCGTTTAAAATATCTTGTTACAGAGCTACGCGGCAAGGGACGGTGACAAGGCAGTAGACTCTAGTCTTAGAATAATAGGTACAGAAGAAGGTTCTACGACGACGGCGGGTATGGTTGATAGAGCTGAGAGAATGCTTTTTTTTTCAGGAAGATAAGAGAGTGTAGACGGAAGAGTATGAAGAACGTGTGGGAGGAGAACATCTGGGTTACCACTAGTGTTATATATAGTTTAAATCCGATGGTGGAGTCGCTGAAGGTTGCTCCAGTAGAGCATATCCTGTTCAGCGTTGATTACCTTACCCATTCCAGAGTAACCTAACAGGAAGAGAGCTTCTTGATGAACTTAAATCTAGCGATATAGTTACGGAAGAAGAGTTTCGTATGATTGCATATAGGAACCCGGAAAAATTGTTGAAGTTTAAGAGTCATCAGTTAAACGTTTTACATTCTGGGATTCAAGCACAGAGTCTGTGCTGGCTAGGGTGCAATTTATCCAAGCTCAAGTTCTGATGTTTCAAATTCGCACAGAGTCTAGGCCGAACAAAATCTCTACCTAGTGCATTTCGAGCTCAGATGATCTAGAAATTTTATTTCAAAAGATCGCGCTCAGTCTCTCTTATATCCTCCAAGCGATCAGAACCGTGCTTTCTTCGCTAACAAAATCTAGACCCCTAGACTTGCTCTATCACAGGCTAAGAATTTAGCTAGAATTGGCGATAATTAGTCCCAGGCTAAGAATTTGTTGGTCTAAGACTAGATAATAGCGATATCTAGGTGCTGTTCGCTAATCAGGATCTGAAAATCAATATATTCCGTAAATATATCTGGGTCGCTAAGTGTAGCTATCTTCAATGCTTCCTTTAACAGACTTTCAAAACACTGCCACGCGCCTGGATCATCCTGGCATGGAAACGAGTCAAAGTAGCAATCACTTGACCGCAGGGTGTCCATGAATCCACGCCTTCATCTCGATGCCTCCGCTGAGATTTTCGAAATACCGAGCGGTACGGTCTATTATAATTGAAAATAGGTCCCAAGTCTACCGCCCAAACTTTTTCAACTCCAGCCATCTCAACGGCGGAAACACAACACCGGTAAAGCCGATAGCGAGCCACGCCCCAATATCACCTCCATACGTGCCGCCAACCTGTAGTGCAATAGGACCGGTGTACCAAATCTGGTACATACCCACAATCGCCCCCGCGAAACCGATCAGGAACGACAGCAACGCTGCAAGTCCAATCGGCAGCTTGCTCTTGCTCTCAGCAGCTTGCTCTTGCTCTCATAGATGGGTCAGTCAAACGGCTTGCCGGTAAGTGTGTGGAAGAGGAGATGCTCCTCGAGGACAATGGTGATCTAGGGGCAGATCTAGTATGCCATTATTGGAAGGAAGTTCTCGAAGACGGTGAAGAGCTGGTTGCGGCCGGCGACGGAGAGGACGAGCTGCGGTGCTCGCGTCAGCAGTGGGAAGATAAATTAGAAGCGGGGAAGTGAGGCTTACCTCGACTACTGTGATGAGAACACACCAGAACCAGCGTGGGACTTTCTTCGCATAGCGTCCAAGAACCTGTATTGTCAATGCCGCACTGTAGCTGCATAGTGCATTATTGGTGATAGAGCCTAGCGCAAGAATGACGACGCAGAAGCCGCCAAAACCACCGAGGCCGCTGTAGCAGGCATAAAGGAGCGCACCGGATGATACTTTGTAGGCGTCGTTCCATTCTGGGATGTTAGGGACACCAGTGGCAATGCCGACCCCCATGATATTGCAGAAGATTAAAGAGACCCAGATTCCTGACCACGTGGACGCGAAGGTGATCCATTTGGGGTAGGTCTGGGGGTAGTAGACATAGAAGTCGGCGCTGATGGCAGAGAATCCAAAGATGCTGGCAAAGATCAAGGCAAAGAATGAGCAACGGTTGGCGTTAATGCTTCTAGAATCACCGATGGAGACTGCAGCTGTGTCGAAATTCTCGCCAGCCGAGCCGATAAGCACGAAGATGGCCATCGCCTGTGGGATGTACCCGAACCTGTTTGTTCGTAAGCCCTTTGGACGTCGTTGTATGCAGATTACTGTTGGTTGTGCTACCGCTCGATTTTGTTCAGATAGTCAATGCCAAATGTAGCGATTAAACCAATGCATAGCACGGCGATGACGCATCCAACTGCCAAACTCAAGCCCCCTCCATTGACAGCTGTGATCATCTGGCCAGTAATGATACATCCAATGGTGCCAAAGCCTACTTGCTGGACAATGTTGCAGACAGCTGTAACTTTCGAAGGCTAATAACCCATGAAATAGCAGCCAATGATCTGCCAACGTGCAATCAAGGTTAGCTTGCAACAAACAGTGGTATATTAGAAAGCATACCATAGTCCTGTTACCACTTTCTGCCCCAAAGGTAGCTATATACGCAATTCCACACGAGGCGAGCGCATTCGCGAAAATAACAATGCAAATACAATCCACCCAGCCGAGACCATAAACCAGCGGGCCAAGAAGACCAATGATGATGTTCACGGCCTGTAAGTTGATGCTAAACCACAGTGAGAACATGTGGAAGTAGTCGTGAAGCGGACGAGGCACGTTTTTCTCGTTGGTCATTACGCGCGTGATGCCGCGGGCCTCAACTCCCCAGATGTCCTCCATCTTGATGCCCCAATAGCCCAGCTTTCCCACAGAAGTAAGAGGACGAGGGCCGTCGTCTTCATGATCGAGGGAGCTGTGTTTGCCATTGCGGTCGGTGGAGCTGTCGGCGGTGGCATGAACTTCGGTTGCTACTCCCTTCTCCATATCATGCTCTGCAGCAGAGTCCATGGTGATAACGCGCAAAGTCAAGAAATAACGAAAAAGAAAGAGGTTATGAAATGGAAGGATGGATGTGCCGGCAGAACGACCTACGGTACAAGCAGAGACGAGCGGGGTAGCTTATTTCCTTTTCTCGATAGTCATGTGAGAGTTCGGCGAGCGCACCTGTAAGGCTACCGTTTTAACTCACCCCAATCTCTGCATGGCAGCGCTGCCCTCCTGCCTCGTCCTACATCGTCCAGAAATTGCTTTACAGGCCCCTTCTCTACGTCTTTTTAATGCTCCCCACGCGGCCGTGGGATAGATTCGATCCGATCTGGCTATCCTCGCGAAGAACCTCAAAACGGAATGGTTCTTACTAGGGACTTTTTGCCAACGTCCAAAACGTCTCTAATACAACAATCCTACTAAACCTTGGCAGCGCTGTACCCTATATAGAGCTTTTTACTTGTAATAGTATACTAAAATAAAATAGATGATAATTAATCAATTAATCGTTCGTTAAGAATTTAAAATAGACCCTTCAAACATCTCCTTACAACTAAACTGGCTTTTACACAATAAATCAGATATAAAAATCTTCGTTTTTAAAAGGGCTACTATTACAGAGTCTTAGCTTGACTTAGAAGACCTGCAAAATATAAGTTTGCATGTAGGCCATTTAAGCATAAAGCCACTCAGTCTAGACATGATACATGCGTTGAGATAAAAAGACCACGCAACAATTTCATGATAGATTTTACACGTAGACTAGATTTAGCAGGCAGGGCTTAGGGTTATTATTAGCGTATTGACTGAGCTTGAAAAAGGCTCCGATTTCTGTGCAATTGTCTTCCACCCACTCATGGTAATCTCTACTTAACGACAACTAGCACTCCATAATTAGGGATAGTCTTGTAAGTCTCCAATTCAACCAAACTCGCACCTCCCGGTCCTTCCCCCTTCAAATACCTCTCTGGGACTTTTGTGACATCCCACTCGAGTTTGCCCCGTAACCCCGCCTCTCTTGCTGCGTCCTCGTATAATTCCTTCTTCAGATGGTAGCATTCAAAGTTCAGGTCTCCGACAGGCGTGTCACCGTGCACGCGGAAATAAATCCCATCCTCGACGTCCTTGATATGGTTGTAGATCAAATATCCCGATCCCGCGGGCATGGGACGAGCATTCGCCTCAGCATTGAGAGAATCTATCGGGTTCGAAGAAGGGGGAACCGTAACTGAAACAAAATGCCCGCCGTCCTTGAGATTCATGGAGATGTTGCGAAACATGTTGACTAGACCAGCGCGATCTGGGGCGTAGTTAAGGAGCCAGGCGCCGAAGACGAGGTCAAAGGGCCCGCCATCGTAGGCTCTTGGGATTGAACAGTCGGCTTGTATAAATGATACCTCTTTGCCTATGCGCCGTGCTTCGTCTATCATGACGGAGGAGATGTCTACCCCAAGTACAGAGCTTGCTCCCCATGCGAGGAAGCTGTAGGCGTAGAAGCCTGATCCGCAAGCGAGCTCAAGAACTCGAGCTTTCTCGATAAAAGGTGCGACTTTTTCATGAACATTCTCACGCTCAATAAAGGCGATGGATGCTCCACGAATGTAATCGTAGGGACCTTGAATAGTATCATACTGCTGCTCCGCAGCTGCCATGTTTGCTGGATAGATGGTTTAGAGAGAGTCTTGGAAGACAAATCAACGAGCGGAGCGTGAATTTAGGGAGAGGAGTGTTTACTTTCAGTTCGCAAAGTAACTTTCGCAGAATCTAAGTTCTTGCGATAGCTTTTGATCTTCTCCTCGACAAAAATGGCCTATACCTTGCTTTGGATGGGGTAACGCAAGGGGCTTAGCGCGAGCGGAGGCGAAGGTCGTACAGGTAAGTTGTTACCTAAGGCTTCTTTTAACCACTAAGCGAGACTTTGAAAAATCACCAAAAAAAAAATTTCTTCTGAGTAACACTCAGGGACATGAACTCTTAAGAGCTGATAATAAACTCTCTGACGGGGAGTCGAACCCCGATCTCCCGCGCCTTGTCGAGGAATGACAAGCGGAAATCATGACCGTTAGACCATCAAAGATATTTGCGACAAACCGAGGGCGCCTGTTTTTGAACACTATTGCTTATTTAAATATTTATTACCAAACTACAAATTTTCATATTCTATTACGAAATATCATCAATCACCAGATCTTAGAATTAGATTAAATTTAAATTTTAGATTCAAAATCCAGCAGATTTGGATTTGACTACTTAGAGTTTCCCTAAATCCTGATCCGTTGTCGCGCGCTACGTAGATATTTTATTCAGATTTCGGATTTTCGTACATTCTTTAAAATTCTGGTCTTTTACCGCGCGCTACTTAAATATTTTTATTCGAATTTTACATTTTCGCGTTTTCTTGTAATCTTACTTAACTTTCTCTTTTTTTTTTTTTTTTTGAATACCTTTTTTTATAGCCTAGTTTTGAAAATGAAGTCGTTTTATTTTTTTTTTCCCCTGTTTTCGAGGGCAGTCAGATGTGCACCATTGCTTCTACAATGCCACTCTCT